>Ga0080013_1000300_pt1 | contig 70998 bp, 85 predicted proteins | sample ETNvirenome_6_85_FD_69236 | JGI IMG/M metagenome (GOLD analysis project Ga0080013, IMG submission 69236) | Marine viral communities from the Pacific Ocean - ETNP_6_85 (SPADES assembly) (version 2) | ecosystem: Environmental > Aquatic > Marine > Oceanic | place: Pacific Ocean | collected 2013-06-19
TGATAGTCCAATTTGTAGTTGTTACACTTGAGGAAGAAAGAGTACTGATATAATCACTACTTCCATTAAAACTAAGAAATGTCGAATCCCGCAGGTTCCAAGTGCCGCCACTTATCGTAGCCGTACCACTCACACTGCCCGAGCCGATTTGGTTGAGGTTGTAGACAGATTTGTCCCAAGAAGGATTATTAATAGTACCATCATTACCACCAGAGCCATCATCTGTAGCCGTAGCACTTTCATCTTCTAACTTCCACCAGCCCACCGGGGTTGTAGCTGTATAAGTATCATTAAAAACATTAGCTATATCTGTCTCAGAAAGAAGAGAGTTATAATATCGTCCATCTCTTATATTACCCCTAAAGAATGCATCACCAGCGCCGCCCCCTCCATTTTTACCCATAATGAAATCCTTAGAATTAGTAAGGCTCTTCCCTATCAAATTAGCCTCGGTTTCATCGGCAGCAGCGGCACCATCAACATAAAGAATACCTTCACCCGTACTATTATTAAAAGTACCCGCAACGTGAATCCATCTATTTAAATCGGTTTGTGCAGGTCCTAGATTAACGGAAGGACGAACATTATCAGTGCCGTCACCCACATTCCAATATATGTGACCATTAGTATGACGAAAAACAAGAGCATAACCTTCATCACTTGCATTATATCCTTCTGATTTACCTATCACATTCGCACCGTGAACGGCACCGCTTGCTGGATAAATCCAAACTGATACTGTCAGGTCTCCAGTAGTAACATCGTTGACATCTCCCATTGTGACATAATTATCAGTAGTGCCTGATAAATAAAGAGCAGATGGCATATCCTGAACCAGCGAGCCACTGCCGAGCGAGCCGACCACATTGGCGCCGTGTCCTAAAAAAGTGATATCTGCCATTATTATGTCCCTATTTGAATAGTTCCTCCATTATTAATAAAATTACCATAAAATTTATTATCGGCACCCCCTGTAGAATCTGGAGATAATTCAAAAATAGCACCATTTTCTAATATAAGATTGCCTGTTATATGCCACCTTGAAGTTGAGGAGTAATTATCTACTATACCACCTTTTATATGGAAATCGTTAGTTACAGTCGCTACTGTGCTTTGTGGTTTAATACCGTGAGATGTACTCGCACCTGAAACCATAAGATTATAGAAAGTCCAGTCATATCCTACACTATGTAAAGAGCCATAAGTAGGGGCTAAATTTACAGTGCCATTATTTGGATAAAAAGTTGAAGCTGGGTCTTCTCTCCATATCCAACTTCCCGCATCTCCTCTTCCATAAACTGTCATTAAAGAAGGTGCATAAAAACTACCTGTTGGTTGGTCATCACTACCCAGACTGAAACCTCTCATTGTACACGTACCAGAATAATTAGTCATATCTGTAATAGCGTGGTCAGAATTAGTTGCCGAAGACATAGGACCGGCAACATTACCTCTTGTTATCATATTTATACTTCCGGCAGTTATAGCTCCTAATGTAACGGTCTCAGTGCCATCCATATTAGAACTTCCTTGCCAAAAAGTGCTGTCTCCTCCTATACCTAGAGCTCCATAATTTGTAACGGTTCCGCTTATAAGTATATTACCACGACGACCGTTAGATGCTCCAATATATCCGACACCTTCACTACCTCTCTCACCACCATAATTGAATCCACTATACCCACAATAAGCACCGGAATGAATCATCAAAGCTCCTGAAACCTCTAAAACTGGAGTTCCAGTAGTATTATCAAAAACATACCCAGAACCAGAAGCTGCTGCTGTCAGAGAACCTCCCGTATCAAAACCGCACGTCATATCGCCTCCTACCGTAACACTATAACCAGCTCTTACATAAGTTCCAGAAATAGTAAAATCGTTATCGCAAGATGTTGGATATATATATTGATAAGGACTAGCTTCATTCTTCCAATTAAAAGCCTCGTCTGAATAGCATACTAAGTTATAGAAAGACCCATAACTAGTAGAATTATAATCCAAGCTACCTTGAGTAAATACAGTTCCGTCATTATGAACAAAACTACCAGTTCCTGACATTTCTCCAGCCACAGTCATTACATCGCTTGTGGCTGTTAAAGTTCCATCATTATCAAGATTAGCATAGAAATGGCATAAATCGCTATCATTTAAATCAACAGTAGCACTACTTGATATAAAAGTATTTCCTGTAACACGTAGTTTACCTTGATTCGCATTTGCTCCTTTATTACATTCAAAGGTTCCTGATACAATATGAAATTCTTGTCCTATATTAAGTATTGCACTACCATCACCAATATAGTTATTTACAGTACCCGTAGGGCAATTTATATATAAATTACTTAGTGGGTCATTTCTAATTTCTATTTGTGTCTCGGTCCAAGGATTAGCACCAGCGCCGGGATTAATTTCTACTATAGAATCTACGGGGGAACTTAAAACAGACAAAGTACCTACATAGACAATCTGACCATTACTGGAATTAGAAGTACCATTTCCGTTCAATAAAGTAGTACCGCTAGTAAGATAACATTTAGAATTAGCATTATTTGTGACGTTAAGAGCGCCTATAATATGGTCTCCACTACCGCCCCAAAAAGTTCCTTCTTGTACCTTCAATCCGTAAGCAATCCAAGGACCACCACCACTACCTGTACCACCATTCATAGTGCTTCCTAAAGACATCGCAGCAGTACTACCAGAGAGCAATCCGCCCGGTTTTATGGTTGTCCCTGATACTACAGTTAAAGTATTACCATTACAATCAATAGAGCCAGTAATTTGAAGTGTGCGGCAACTCATAGAAGCGTTTCCGGTCATCACAACCCCTGAATCTATGATAGCATCATCTCCAGGACCAGGAACGCTATTTGACCATTTGGTGGCATCTGTCCAGTTACCAGTAGTCTCTGCGTTAGTAGTACCCATATAAAATTCTCCTTACAAGGCGTATAATTCAGCAGTCGCGCCCGAAGCCGCATTCGCTGATGTGGAAGCAGTCAGAGCAACATAACGATAAACATTATTGAACGGAATGTGTTTCACACCTTTGGATGCAATAGTTATTGTCGAACCAACTTGGTCCCAATCTGTAGCCCCACTTGCTGGTGCTGCCCAATCGGACGCTCCAGAAGCATACGCACTATACATCTTTACATCAATTGACTCTGCATCAGAGCCTGTAGTATCAGCATTATATACAAACCAAGAACCAGTTCTTCCATTCAGTGTTTGTTTCTGAATCAAAACTGTTTCCGTAGTTGTTATGTCTGTTGCACTGCTGCTTGTTGTCACCACGTTTGATGCTACACTGCCACCAGCTACGGTTGCAACCCTAAGAGCTGTTCCGTCTGTTGTATTTACGAATTTATCGTATTCTCTGCCTGATATATTATCACGAAGCACCATATAAATCACCTCGCTTATAAATTGGTTAAATTCATATATAAAGATTGTCCTTACGCAAGAGGTCCCACATCACTGATGGTTAAGGCCCAAGTATTGGTATTTACACACACCAAATGTGCTGTCGTATACCTAAACGTTACACTTATTCTAGAATCTATAGTTATAGCTGTAGCAACCCCGTTTATGGTTTGTCCAGTGTTTGCTATAATTTTAACTGTTCCAGTATCACCCGGAGAGGGGGCTTCTGGTCTATCACCAATCTCACTTATAATAAAATATTCGTCCCCTATTGCCGGAGATGGTGGCGATGTAACTGTAAGTGTCACGTCACCTCCATCACCCAAAGGACAAGGTATCATATAATGTGAATAACTATCGGATAGAACAGCTGAATCTGCTACATCTACTTTTATTGCTTTTTGGACTGCAAGTAAGTCCGCCACCACTATCAAAGAACCGCTTACCGAAGTATTGCCACGTATATCTAATGTATATGCGGGGTCATCTGTGCCTATGCCTAATTTAGAACCTGAATAAACCAGCCCGCTCGTTCCTGTGATGTTAGATGCTGCTGTAAAATAAGAAACGTAAGTGTTTGCCCCAGCACCAGTTATTTCGCTAGTACCCGGTGTATTGGTATAAACTTCCTGACCGCCCCAATAAAGTCCGGTCCCCGATGCCCATAAATGATTATTGCCCGGATTAGCTGTAACATCGGTCTGACTTATTTTAGCAGAACCAGATAAGTAAGTATTTCCATCAACTAAAAGATTTCCCTGCACATCCAACTTCCGCGAAGGTGTCTGTGTGCCTATACCTACTGCACCAGCATCCGTTATATACATATGACTGCCAGATACAATATCTCCGGCAGCTATGTAATAAGGAACAGCGTTTCCTGATGATGATAGAACAGAACCAGAAGCACCACCTCCACCACTTCCTGATAGTGCAGTTAAATCTGCAGACCACGTGCCACCCGCATTTAAAGAACCTGTAAGAATATTGTCGCCACCGAGTGTACCTGCTGTGGTATAAGTATTTGCTGTGGGACTAACACTAATTCTTTTAAGACTATGTCCCATCGACCTTGGATTTACTGGCATAATATCTCTATAGCTTACGCTATATAAAAACGTTTGGGGGTTTTATCTGGACCCCCCAACCAGTTTATTTAACCTGTCTACGACCAGGTTCCGTGACCGATAATCACACCCGTCTCAGGTCGTAGAATCTTCAAACCATATCTCATTGATAGGTAAGACCCAACGATACCGAAACCGGGATTTGCCTCTTCAACCGTCAAGCCACGTCTTTCAACGTAAGCCATTGGTTTTACGGCAAGGTCAAAGACCCCAATCCTAGTAGAAGGACACCACGCATTCGTGTAGACGTTCAAGCCGAATAGGCTTCCAACCAGTCCAGTTCCAAGAGTACCTCGGAATGGAGTAGTTTCCTCTACAACGTGCTGACCACCAGTTACTGCACTAATAGTCGCCTGGAAATCTGCCATATCGAGCAAGGACTTGTAATGGGCGGGCGAAATCAATACTGAATCCGCGTTGTACCCGTGTTGTCCAATCAACTCGATTGCATTGGTCAAGTCAGAAAGACTCAACACACCAGATGTACTAGCTGCATTAACGTAGTGACTTCTTTGCAAGTCAGAGTTAGCAACATTACCATAACTATACTCACGTCCAGACCCTACTGTACCGCCAGAACCCTGAAATCCGCCATATATATTAGCGCCAAAATCAGTAATACTGTCGCCACCACTCTCTGCAGTAGTGCTGCTGATACTAATACCACCAACACCTGTCTGGAAACTGGTGTCTGCGATACCCATTAGGGCATAAACAGTCTGTTTCGTTATGTGCCTGTCTACAGCTCGGCGTGCTTCGTTCAAGGCCAACTCGACTTCATTGAATCGAGAGTCCTCAATCATTCTACGCGTTACACCAACTGCGATACCCCACTCACGCACATCCACTCGCTCGGAGCGCAGCTTCGTGTGCTGATATTTAGGGGTTGTTCCTTCTTCTATCTGTTCAAGTACCATTGATGGTAGATTGAACGTTATATCTATCTTCCCTCCAGTGTCAGTGTTCATCCTTTCTGTAAACATTCGGAGAGCAGGTAAGTCTGTTACTTTGTAATCGACTATCGCATCTTTATAATCTACTAAGATACGTTCCCCTGTTCCTCCTGTGTCTGCATAAGAACCCTCATTGACTGTGGTAAGAAGACCTGGATTTGCTGTTACCATATTTAATCACCTCAGAGTACCTGAACCTTGGCATAACCAGGTCCACTTGTGCTCGCTTCCAGAGCAATTGCCACTGCTGAACCACTGTCTGAACCTTGTGCCACAAGTCCCTCATCGGAGGATTCCTTTACGTACAATAGGTTGCCAGCCGCTACAGTTCCACTAACATAGACGTTGAGTTGCACACCGTGTCCCGAAACTACCGAACCAATGTTTCCCGAAGTCGTAGGAGTCAAAAGAAATCCTAACCCCCGGCTTCCACTAGTTGTATTCTGGACAAGTTTACCACTTGCATTCATAGTAACATAGTCACCTGCAAGGAGTGTCGCGTATCCTTCATACGGTAATATACGGGCTGGTGCGCCACCGTCATTTACTAAAATCTCGGTTGCCATTCTTAATCACCTTTTATCGCCTTTCTATTTAGACGGATATTGCCGTCCTTCATCGCAAAAAGCCGCTCGACCTCTTTTTCGGTCTCGACAGCCTTCTCATCGGAGTCTGTTGCCTTTCCTTTACCAAAAGATTTTTCGGTATCTGGGACAGGAACTACTTCCAATGCCTCGCTAAATCCCACAAGCTTGTCTTCTTCCCATCCGAATAAGCTGTCAAAACGGGTATCTTTCTCTTCGTCTTTAAGACCACCAATCAATACCTCTTTCGAGATAATGTTATTAACCAAGGTCTTTTTGCGTCGCTCGGCTTCATTAGCCTTGCGCTCTTCCTCCTTAGTTGTGAAACTCTCAATTTTACTAAGAGCCTCTTCGTATTTGGTAGTCAACGTAGAGTTATTACTCTCCATCTCCTCCAGCTGTTTCTTCAGTGAGGCAAACTCGCGTTCAACAATTTTATCTGAATCAGTTGTTTTTACTTCTTCGCTCATACTATCATCCTCGTGTTCATCACATTCGCACGGCTTTCCACTAGAACACGAACCGCAACAAGGCGTTTCATCTTCCATTTGTTCTTGACCGTGGTTGTTACACTTCGTATCAATCGTGCATTCCCCACAAACAGCTTCCATCTTTTCATTTTCTATAAACGACACTTCAACGGGTCGGATATTCGTAGCATAAATGTCTCCCATAACGTCCACGTCCTTGGAAAACCAATCAATGCTCACATTGGTGATTTCACCATCCTTCACCTTCCCAATCACTTCATTAGCTCGTTCTGTCGGTTCAGAAATCTGAGCCAACATTTTTATAGCTATTTTTCCATTATCTAGTTCCTCGACCTCAGGATTTATTGCCTTTCCGATTAAATCTTCAGGCGTCCTTTGGTGATTTACATATATAGGAAGCTCTTTGAAGAGCTCTACATTATCTTTAAGCAGGTTCGGCTCTATATAAACCTTATGCTCCTCATCATCTTTTGTGTATTCGTGGGGTCCCGATGTAATAGCTCTTACCGAAAACTCGGTAATATCTTCCACTAAACCTGTATCAGTCGATTCTACATCTTCGATTGAAAAATTCATTGCAAAGGTTTTTCGGGTCTCTTCAACGTTTCCTGAACCAAATTCCTTTTCGACACCATTCTCATCTGCCCACATCGAGCACATATTGGTTGCCATAGATTGATATTTCTCTACCCCACGCTTTTTCAATCTAACACTTAGTTCTGATACACATTTTTTGATTTGACTCATTTTCTATCTCCCGACACATTTGCCGCTGGTTTGTTTCCTTTGGATTCGTAAGCTCTACGAGCTGTTTTTCGAACATCGCCTTTCTTTGTCGTGCCTCGATTTTCAGTTCGTTGGGACTCTTCTCTCTTATCTTCGTCCTTTCCACCAGATACATTAACATTCACAGCAGTCTCTTGTAATTCAACTATGCCGTCAGGGTCTAATCCTCTCTCTGCCCTTACCTCTGAAGATGCCAACACTCCCTCTGATAGATATATCATATCGGTCTTGGCTTTGGTAAACGCATCTTCCACGTTCATCTGTCTGAACTTGAATCTTATCTCTTCACCAAGTTGTGGCATCAGTTGAGAATTAAGAGCGGACTCGACGGCTTTTTGTAAATATTTAACATAAGGTTCGAAAATAGGTCTTGCCTGTTCAGGATTGTTCCACATCGTTTTCGGAACTTTCAATGCAATGTGTATCTTATCCATAATATCATCGGTATACTTACCGTACTCAAATGCACGGCTGGTTCCCTCTATATTTTTTATTTCGATATCATTGCCGTGAATTACATCTTCACCCGGCTCCAAAGAATTAAATGCATCTACAATTTCGTTGATTTTGTCAGGACCATAAGGCATATCCGGAAGACCGCACGAAATATCAAACCGTGAAACGGCGTGTTTATTCAATGCAATCCCAATGTCCCTCATTGCAAAATCCTTCAAATCAACCAAATACATAACAGTATGGATGTCAGAGAGACCGTAAGCATAGTCATCAAAAGGGTTATTTTGTAGCTCTACGATTTCATCTGCTTCGAACCGTACATTCTCTTCATCGGTTCCTGTATCCTGATAGTAATATATTAATTGGCCGTGTTCATTCCGCTGTATAAACATATTCTGGGATGAACGTACAATCAAATTATCTCCTGTCCATTCTAAATATCCCGAACCAAAAATACGTGCATTCCTCAACCAACTATAGATAGTCATATCTATATTAATATCCATAAAGGTCTTTTCTATTTTTTCACGCAACTCCTCATCATCAGTTACAATATCATATCCATCTTTAACTGCATAGAGACAAGGGAGGTCGATTAGGGTTCTAATTATAGGGTCAGATAAATATATATTCATATATTTACGATTATCACCAATGTGTTTCTCATATTTCTGACCGTACTGATTTGTTAGGCGAAGTCTTCTGATTATACCTTCTCCAAAACTACGTGGGTCGTCCTCTTCAAATGGAGGATTTTTACCTACTGTGGCAAATCTTCTACTTATCCAATCGCCTAAACCCATCGATGACCTACATTTATATCCTTTTCGCTGATATTTATAGCTTTCCTTAAACGCCGCGAGGAGCTTCTTTAAAAATACGGTTTCTTCGGCGTCCGCCTGTGGTCATTGTAACACCACTATAAACTCCTCTTCGACTGCGCCCACCATCTGTTCCTACTCGAATCGATGTAAAGCTACTTTCTGCGGGTAGCATCCCTAATGTAGCGTGAATCCCCATCACGGAGCTATCACAGTAATCGTCGTGTCTTCCAGTAGGTGCCCCAATTTTTTCTGTCTTTTGGGTAGCATCCATAACATATTCTAGTATAGAATGTTCGTTATACCATTTCGACATCAGTTTTTTATCCAACCCCAGAAGGTTATTGGGATTCGGAACCCGGACCTTGCCCTTCTGTATAAATGATACATAATCACGATAAACATATGTTTTCGTCCCTTTGGGTCCTCCTGTAAATATGAAAGGTATAAAGTGGATACTGTCGGGAATGCATTCTAAACGTATCTCCTGCTCAAAAGCGCCGCCAATACCAGTAGCATCAATAATAATGCGTATGGCTCCAAAGCTTCTTGCAACTGCCATAATGCGTTCACGCTGGTATGGTATATCGTGTCCACCAGATTTAGGACCGATTTCTTCCAAATATATAAGTCTTGCAATGTTACCTGTCTCAGACTTCTCGGTAATCCAAACACTAATAACAGTGCTATTAACGGATTTACCAATATCCACACCCACAGTACAATTGGAAAAATTCTCTCTGTCCGCGTCCTCGGGTCGTATGAAGGTATAGTCATCAAAACAATTCCTTAAGTATTTGTTATTGAACACACTCGATACACTTTCTACAAATTCACATTCGTACTCTGTTTTCCAATGGATAGAATCTTCGCCCCATTCTATCATCTTATTCAACATTTCTTCTTCGTCATATGGGGGGCTATATGCTTCTCCCTTTACAACTGCGTCTCTCCAATTGAAATGCAATCGTTCGAAAGTATCGGAATATCCTTCATCATAGAGATATCGATGCATATGGTTTTCTTTACTTTTAGGTGTCCCTAGATTAATAAATGGCGCCTTATTCGCTATTATACACGGCTCTACATTATCTATAAAGAGCGAGTCAGCTATTAAAGGACTTTCATCTACTATTAAAAAGGTAGGGTGTTGACCTCGTATTGCTTGCCCCTGATTGCTTGGTGCAATAGGAGCACGACGCAATACTGTCCCCCCTTTCATCTTAATCGAAGGTTTGTTATGCAATTTGTAAGCTCCTATCAATGAATTTAAAAATACATTATCTCTAAAATGACGGTATACATAATTAAAAATCAAAGCTGCTTGGTCTTCGGTGGGAGCAATAACGAAAACTAAATCTCTAAAGCGGCGAAAAAACATCCAAACAACAACGGCCACCGAAAGAGCCCACGACTTACCGCTACCCCGAGGTGCCAGAACAGCCATCTTACGTTGAACATTAGAATCTCCTTTGGGATATGTCAATGATTTGGTTATGATTTTCAATTGAAGCGGTCTTAACCTTAATGGTCTTTGATTAGCATCCACTAAATACGTTTCACAAAAGGCGCGGACCAGTTGTTCCATTTTAACTTCATCGCATCTTATCTCTTCGAAAAATGATTCCATATGAGCAGAATCAAAACTATTCTTGCCCGATATCGCTTTCTTCAGGTTCTTCGTTTCGTTCTTCACTGTCTTCATCATTTGATAAGTCCCCTAAGAAGTTCATAAAGCCTTCGGTCTTCTTCTCTACAATGGTAGGAATCTCTATATTCAATGCACGGAATTCGGTATGGATATCCCTTACTATCTGATTGCGCTGTTTTAAAAGAGTATTGCGTAGATTTATATCTTTTATGTGTTCTAATATTTCTTCCCATAAGATATCTTCCACTGCCAGATTTCTCGCCAATAAACGAACAAGTTCTCTGTGACGTTGGTATTCCGCTTCTCCCACTCTTTTTCGTAAACGGAATGTATATTCCTCAACAGATTCACTCATTTCTTCTTTCTCTTTTTGGCTGATGGTTTTAGAGATGGATATTTCCTATATACCGCTGCTCTAATACCAGCTGGCCGTGGGGCATTGTGAGCTAACTTCAATGCTGACTTAGCTCTCTTTAAAGAATTAATAGGAAAACTACCTGCGGGTGCTCCTCCTGACGGACCTGCAAAGGATTTCACTCCCTTATATTTTCCTACGTTTGACCCACCTGGTTTTTTCCGTGCAGCTGCCTGTTTTTTCTTAGATGCTGCCTTCTTCCTTGTCTTCCTTTTGTAGGCCATTGTTCGATTCCTCTAACCATTAGATGATGCATTTCCAAGACGTCCACCTTTAGTGCGAGCACTGTAGGTAGGTAAATTCTTGGTATCTGCAGCATAATTAACGTTGTCCGTATATTGGTCCACAGTGGATTCTCCATCTGCATAAACCATTTTCTTTGGATTTTCGATATTTTTATATGATGTAATAGGTTTCTTATAATTCATCTCGGCTATCTCTGCCTCATCTGGTCTTGGGAAGTCCAGTTTCATATCAGGGTTGTTTCCGTGGAAATGCTCACCCTTTGTTAATCCCTTATCGTCTTTGTATGCCATATTTATTCTCCGCTGCATCCGCAGCCTTCATCGTCGCAACAAACTTCATCTTTACCAAGGCACGATAAAATTGCCTCCAATACTTCGTGTAGTCCTGCCACTTGTTCTCTAACTTCTTTTAATTCTGCTAATACAGTTTCGTCTTCTAATTCATTCATCGTTATTCTCCAAAAAATCTTCCAGTCTTTCTACAAGCTTAGACTTTTTACCTTTAATAGATAGTCCAAGTTCTTCCAATTCATCTTTAAGTTGGGCTACCGTAAAGGTACTAAAATCAAACTCATCATCCTCTTCCGGTTGTGGGTCTGGTGCAACTGGAGAAGGTGTATAATCATCCAAATCAAATCTTACTTCTACCTGTTTTGCACACTTAGGACACACCCCTCGTTTAAAAAAGGATAAATTATCTGTTATTTCTCCTCCTTGGAAAAGGCCATCACAACTAGTATAGGGACATCGGAACATACATATATTATCGGTTGTTGTTATATATAAAAGCATCGCTCATTTCTTGATAAAGGCGCCCCACATTACTTGTGTAAATTCATCATATCTAAATTCTTCCAGATTGTTTTCTTCTATGCATTCTGAAATGTCATCATAGGAAATCTCAGATTTCCAAGGAGTGTAGGGAGGGGACATATTCAAAGGTTCAGTAATTTCCCACCAATCTTCATCTGTATCTCTATAATAGTAACACATAATAACATCTCCCTTCTTTAAGAAAGGTGCATATGTTTGAAATTCTCTCTTTTTATATTCAGTGTTACACAAAACTATCACTCTTGTCGGAGTATCAATGGCTTCCTTTATCTCTTTAACTATATCTTCATTAAGGCAATTATCTTCAATACCATAGCTTACTAATCGGCCTCCTTCCTTTTTATTCTGATTTAGAAAATGTGTAAATCCTCTACGAAATGCCCCTGTTTGAATTACAACACCAAACAAAAGTAATGCCTTCTTTAATACATCTACTACACCTGGTGTTTGTGAAGTTCTTTCTCCATCCACGATAAGATATCTTTCTTCGTTATTTCGTTCCAATTTCTTTTTTCTCATTCTTTAATCTAGCTTTTTGAGTTTCTCTAGTATTTCCTCTTCATTGTCGTCGTTACCATTCCTAAACGTACCTTTCCTTGTCTGTTCTATCTGACTATTCTGTTGTGCAGTCCATAATTCTAATACCTTATATATAATAACTAATGCAGGTGAACCTATAATCAAAAGAACCGACTTATAAGATTCTATGTCTTCTACTATCTCTGGATGACGAAATGCCATCGTAACCAAGAATATAGATAATCCTACCCAAGCCATAACAACTGGAGCTGCTACCATTATCATCATAAAATTAGCAAAGTTCCCATCAGGCGTAGCTGCATCTTTTTTATGATTGCTCATTTCTTCTCCTGTAATAATAACTTAATTTCTGCGAGAGCTATTTTTACCACATTCATATCCTCTGCATTCTTTTTATGGCGAGCTCCAAATTCGTTCTTCACTTCATATAGTGAAAAAACCATAAAACGATATAAAGCATAAATTGCTCCAAGAAGGAGTATTAACGGTAATCCATAATCTTCGATTGCGACTAAAACATCTTCCATTATTCACCTCCCTCCATCCTTATTCGAGGTATATCAAACTGTTGTTGAAACACATAATCCTCTAATTCTTCATCCCACTCTTCATTTGCCATACTAATACTCTGTTTTTTTGTTATTTAAAGGTTTTCATATTAGGCCATTCATCCACAAGATACTGATGCCCGCCAAGATAGCCAGAATAATTCTTATTGCGTCCATTTGCATTATTTCCACCCCTTGCATTTCTTCTGGAGAACAAATTATTTAAACCTTTGGAGATACAGTATATTATTTCACATCGTATGCTCTAGTATATTACTATACATAGTATATACTAAGTATAGCATATGCTTAGCTATCTCCAAACCTTTATATATCTGCAACCCTGTCCAAAAGTATGACAAAAACTCAAGACACATCGACTGATGTATCTTTCACCGTTACCTTAGACGAAGAAGGTGCCACGGTGCAGCCAGAAAATTGGGAACCAAGCGAACATCGTTTGTCTCCCTCTAAGATAAATCTCTTCTTGCGATGCCCTCGAGCATTCTATTACAGGTATTTAGAAAAACTACCGGATAAACTAACCCTCCACTTATTCAGAGGTACCATTGTTCATAATATTCTGGATGAGATATTTACGAAGGAATTCAAAACACCCCATAAATGGCGTAATGGTGAACCCCAAGAATGGGCCATCTTAGAATTTCGTAAAAAATGGAAGGAACTCCACGACACGAAGGAATGGCTTTTCAAAAACCCCCAAATAGATGGCGATGTAATGGAACGCGAGACCATAGATTTGTTAGCCAACTTCTGTCATAAGATAGAAAGGAAGTTAAATGAATTGATGGACTGGGGCGTAGCAAAATCTCCATATCAAGCCTTATATCAATTAAAGCCGCGGTTTGCAGAACAACGAATCCACAATAAAGAATTCAAACTGGTGGGTATCATCGATAGTGTGATACAAGATTTCGAAAAGAACATCTCAATCGTCGATTACAAGACCAGTAAACGATATGGGCACTGGGTACCAGAAGATTACTACCGGCAATTGATTATATACGCACTCCTTTATTACAAGGATACGGGGGTAATGCCAATGTTCGCAGGTATCGACTGGTTAAGATATGACGAATCATATTTTGTTCGCATAACGCAATCTGAAATCGATGAAGCGCAAGATTTGATACGTGGCATCCACGATGACCTTGGAAGACGCGGCAGCGATATCGAGAACTACGAACTAGTTCCACAGAAACTTTGTGAATGGTGTGCTTTCTATAAGAAACCGTGCGAACCGGGACCAACTTGAGAGGAAAAAGATTAGTATGTTTATTCTGTGGCAAGGAATACATTCACTCATTGACCTTCAAAATGTTCGTGTGTGACGACTGTTATGAAAGTAACGCATTAAAGAAAGGCGGTAACCTTTAAATACAATCAGAACATAGAACATTACTGTGGGTTGCCACGCTATTGGTTAAAAATAGAAAATTGACAACTACAATATTAGGGAACCCACGCCAAGAGGTATAATATGACAAACAATACAACGGCAAACGCAACTACAAACGCAACAACGACAAGTAGCGAAACGAACTTACTTGAAGGACTAATAGACCAATTAACGGCGGCACCGGAGCTTCTAGCTGTAGCCGCAGTAGTAGCTGGCGCTGGGGCATATGCTTATCTTCGTGTACCACAGTTCAGCTTTATAGTCAATAAATACGTTCCCTTCCTACTTGCAAGATACGAATCCGAAATAGACGACCTTATAGAAAAGAATCTGACAGTAATTCAGAAGAAGGCGTACACTAAACTGGACTCGAAGTTGCAACAGACGATGCGGGACAGTGTTCTTCGAGAAGTCATTATGTCCAACTACGACCACTATGACGACGAGTTCGCGAAGACTGTAAAAGCAGAAATCCGTGGCGCTCTATCGTCTGCACGTGGCGAAAGTAAGTAAACCGCAGTACTACAATGCCCAATGGCATAACTGTATGAAATGCCGAACCCATTATATGAGCGAACAGCCTCACCTCAGGGCATACCTCTGTGATGATTGCTGGAAAAAGATGCCTCATTACCGTCCCCACCCTAAGACAATTATAAGAGAACAACAAAAACCGTCAAAGGGTCCTACCTACCATATTCCTCATATTTTAAGTCAGATATCATTAAAGGAGGCCCTCCTCTATATCATAGGCAACGGATTGTGCTTACTAATACTATCCTACTATCTGTGGTTCAAGTAATGTCCTCCCTCCTTCCCTCCCGTTGTCCCCTTTGCGACGGCCGGGCCATAGTTATCAACGAAAAAGGCCACTGGCGTTGTTGTAAGTGCAACCCTGTGAAATAAACATATTTTTAAAAAACGGGTATATTTTCTTTTTTCACACTCGTGCCCAATTTTTATAAAAGGCCTAATTCAAAATTTCTCCGATTTGTTTAAACCCCTGGGGGGAATCGGGTCACCTTCTAGCCTTATCTTTAGAGGGGGCCGTGACTAAATGGCCTGAATTTCTTTATATACCCCCGTGGCCCTGTATACTTGCCTTGGACGTAGTCGCACATTGTCCCCCTATTAGTCAATAGGTTCCAAGTTAGGGCACTAAAGTAGATAACTACCTCTGCCCCCGCAAGGGGTAAGAAGGAGGCAAGGTTGAAATAGATGGCAGGACAAGTGGTTGAGTATCACTTACCCACGGTTGGATGACCCAAAAATAAGATACCTCTCTGAAGAGTGACTTCTCCGAAGAGGGCGTGACAGTGCAGACCGAAGACTAGAGTAGCACTGAATAAGGATTAATGTAAGAAATGCAATATCCCCGAACAAACTTCTGTGGTATCTTGTGACTATTTGCGAGAACCCCGCACTCTGGCCTGAAAGGGCAGGGATGGGACCTGGTCCCTCTGCGAAAGGGGTCTATGCAGGACCCTGACTAGACCTGTGCGGGGGATTCAATGACCAATTGATGAGTCTGTGGAGGAAGGTTGTGTAATGGCAACGACTCCGCTTACTACCCTGAGATGGGAAAGAAGGAATGACTGTGGCCCCAAACTATAGTTATGCCCGAATGCCCTACGACGGATTCGACCGAGTCCTCCAGGCGTCTGGATTTATGGGACGTCCGCACGGAGCTCGAGTCGCTATGGGTCTGTCTTTTGTATCTCTGTCCAAGACAGAGGAACACAAGGCTTTCTTCGTAGCACTCGGTGCAGAAATGCGGAAGTTCCTGAAGTCCGGTATGTCGGTGGGACAGAAGGCCGGAGTCGTGGTCGCCAAGTCCGATGAGTCGGAACGAATGGCGTTCATCGAAGCAGTCCCTGAGGATGATTTGATGGCGCTAGCCGGAATGATTTCAGAACGATTGGGCCTCACGGCACCAGCTGAGTCGAAACCGTCTAAGGCAAAGGGCAAGAAGTAGAGTCCTTCGGGACTCGAAACTCGCCTGACCTGTCTGAGTTACCCACCTTGGTGGGAACTGTCGACGACCTAAGAACCAAAGTAACCCGGAATTATGGCGACTCCTCAGGGGGTTCCTATGAATCCGATAAGGAAGGTATACGTGGCGCCGACTAATTGTGCCAACGGGGGCCTGGCCTGATTTGGCCCCCCACAGGATTTAACTATGACTACATACGAAGTAACAGAGAGGGTTGTAAATGCAGCCCGTGGTGAATTTCTCACTCTAGCTACAATGGAGAGGGACGAGTTCGGTGGATGGCACCGAGCCCCTACTACCCACTACTTGCGAGAGGGAGACTGCGTGTTCCAGTGCAGAATTTTCGGAAGAAATGTTCTCACTGAAAAGGCCTCATCAGAGATGTGTGACATCTTCGACAGAGTGCCAATGAAAACTCACTCCGAGTTAGCCGCCGAAACAAAGGCGATGACTTACAGGAACGGTCGACCAGAATAAGACTGAACGAGTGATTTATACAGATACCACAGAGGAATGACGATTAATAACAGACGAAGGCCCCCAGGGGAGGCAGACCTGACCAGACACGAAAAGCGAACCGGGGGAATACCAGCGAGGCAAAAAAGGTAAGTCCTCGCAGGAGGGAAAAATGCAGACCTGAGCAAGTCTACCCAAACTGCTCACTTTACGCTTCTCCGTCTCTAGAGACGATGAGTTAATGCCGACGGCCCAGTGAAGGGCCCAAGGATAGGCAGGAGAAGATTACGATTCTCGAAGAACCGAGGTGACCAAGAACGTACGGAAGCCACCCTCGACGATGTCCTGTGTGAGGACTCACACCGCGAGGAAAAGGCACGGCAACGAAGTTGGCATCGGTGAAGAGATAGACCAGGATGGGCACGAAGTAACAAGAACATCTGGTCGAGATAAGACCACCGAAGAGACCTCTCTCAAGGAGTCCTAGGAATCCGATACAGAGAGGTGTGGCACTTAGACTTCATCGGACTGCGATGAATACTGCTTGAGGTCCCGCAGCTCGAGTCGCTGTCAGACCCGGACTTAGTGCGGACAATCCCAGCGATGCGCGGCCTCGAAACCGTTCCTTGAGCAAGGACAAAGAAGTGCTGGGGCTGACCTAGCATAAGACCTCCTGCCCTAACCCGGCAGGGGGCACCTGAGGATTAACACTGATACTGAATCAAAGGCTACGGAGCGCCCTTCTGCGCCCGGGGGCCACCCTGGACTTTTTTGAAGTGCTGCAGCAGACGACCCGAGCATATGAGAAAATGCTCGAGCGCTTGCGCTACAGCGGTCCGCTGGAGAGAGAAAACGCTGTGCTGCAGCAGACTACCGCAGCATAAAAAAAAAGAGCTATAGCAAAGCGCTGCAGCGGTCTACGCCAGCGAGAGAAAAGAGCTCCAGCGCTATGCTGCAGCGGTCTGCCACAGCGAGAAAACTCGGCTCGAGCAAAGTGCTGCAGCGGTTCGCCGCAGTGAGAAAGAAGCGCTCGAGCAAAGCGCTGCAGCGGTTCGCTGGTGTGAGAAAAGCTTGCTGTAAGCTGATGCTTGCTGTAAGCTGACGCTCGATGCTCACGAGCTGACGCTGGGGCTGTCACAAGCTGACGCTGGAAAATTGGAAGCTCACGCTGGGGCTGTCAAAGCTCACGCTGGAAGCTCTCAAGCTCACGCTGGATGAACCTAAACTTGCTGGTTCTAGTTTGCTGAACTGGTTTGGTGTGTGTGCTCGAAGAAAGAGCTATATTATTTCACATACTGCTGGTATATTATAATACGCTAAGTAATAGTATATGCTTAGTATATAGCATATGCTATAGTAAGAAGATACCCTAAGCATTGTTATGTATATAAGCACTTACTAAGCGCAGCTATAATATAGATATTAATATGCTTTACTTAACATATCTAAGCAGTGCCGCAATTTTTGTAGCAGTCTACCGTGTCAGTTGCTAATGCTCCCAGCTGGCATACCTTTATATACTCTGCTATCCCTAAAAAATTACCCTCCAGCAAAAAAAATACAAATGCTGGATTGAAACAAATGAGCGAAAAAACAATAGAGCTGGAAGACATCCAGAAGTTGCTGCAGTGGCAACAAAAGCTGGAAGGCAAGACACCAGTGCTCGGTCTAACCGACAATGATAGCCTTCTACAAGAAGCGCTGCAGGAACTGTCAGCATATTGGTTCCGTGAAGAGCAGGCGACTCACCCTGCTGCCGTTGAATTATTTACCCGGCAGTTATTTGATTCGCTGCGAACTATGGACCCAGCAAACAGGAACAACGTGCTTAACCGCATCCGCTTGGAAGGTGGTTATCAGAGCACAGGGACTGGTGGAATTATCGGAGCCAACCGCTACCATTCAGATAGAAGTAAAGCAGATGGCAGTTTGATACGCAGGAGAAGATAAATGCGCTGTGTAGATGAAAGCATATGTAAAAGAAGTGATAGGTATGGACACTGCTCGAAATGCGACAAGCCAATCCTGGTAGAAGAGCTATATGAATGCCAGCACTGTCGATGTGTGATATCGCTCGGTAAAGAGTGTATTAATTGCTATGGAGATGAAATATGAAGCAAGAAAAGAAATGTAAGTTGCTGTGTGGCAAACCAGCATTAAAATGTTGGCAAGCTGCTGATATGTGTAAAGAGTGCTATAAAGTCCATCAAAGAGCAATGGATAATGTAATGAGCACAGGACACTTCTAATGAGCTGGATAGAATTTATAAGATGGCAATGCTTAAATCAAATTGCTATAATGAAAAGGATGAAATAGCAATCATCACAAAAATGCTAAAAATGAAAGGAGGCAAAGCAAATGGACAACAAAGAGCTAGATTTGACACACAATGACAGCACACCTAATTTCCCCGCTATAAAAGATGCGTTGATAGCAATTCATTCAGATGGAGAGCAATTCGACTGTGGACTAGCGTGGCAAGGAGGCTGTGGAGCAGCAATGCATTCACCTGCTAATATGAAAGTGCTCAATGAAATCATCGAAGTGCTAGAAGGCTACTATTAATGAAGCAATGGCACAACCTGAAAGCATATGTAAAAGAAGTGCTAGGTATGGATTTTTGGAAACAGCAATGATTAGAATACACTGCTCGAAATGCGACAAGCCAATCCTGGTAAAAAAGCTAAAAAAAGAACAGCTTTGTTACTACTGCTGGGATTCAGGGTCACGAGGTATTTACAGCAAATGATAAAAAACAGTGGAAAGGAATGGAGTGAGCGTCTCACCAATACAAATGCTCGTTTGTTTCGGGCTCGCTCTATTCCCCACAAATGCTCGGAGCAACCGAGTCTTTTTATACTTACAGCCCTTTATGGAGTCAACAATGCTAATATGTGAAGAATGCAGCGATTTGCCCAACCATCCACGTCCATTGAAACCTGTGTTTCAATATCAAACGCTGGCTATTGGGGAAGGTCGCTGGACTATGGTAACTGATAGAGCAATTAATGGTAGCATTCATTGTGCTACGTGTGGATTAGTATATGCTGATTCAAGTGATAAGAAGCTAACGGATAGAATGTTAAAGCTGTTGACCGATGCAAATGCTGATACTCTCGAAAGTGCTGCAGTGGAGGACGAAGATGCTTAAGCTGAGAACAAATGCTTCCAGCTTGCCAACCTTTATATACTCTGCTACCCCTAAAAATTTACTTCTCAGCGGATATTTTACAACCGCTGGATTCAACCAAAATAGCAATGCCTGAAAACGTAGCAATCAAATGCGAACTGTGTGAAGGGGATGTCCCAGCCGGTGAAGAAATTCACAGCACTTCAAAATATGAAGCCATCTGTGATATGTGCTATACTTCGATGTGGAGCTGTGATTATTGTAATGAATTAAAGCCTGACGATGCAGAGTGCTGGGAAGATATTGGCCGGAATAACGTTTGTCAAGGTTGCTATGAAGATAATAGCTTCTGTGATTGCTATGGATGTTCGCTGCTAATAAATACAGACCAACACGAGTATTTCGAAGCAAATGGAGACACGTGCTGTGATGGTTGTGCAGATAGCGTTGAAATGGACCAGTGCTGTAATTGTGGAACCGATGTTTATTTCAATGAAGTTTACAGCGACTGTTGGCAAGATTCTAGCCAATGTTATGATTGCTATAATACCTCAGAAGAGCACATATCAAGTAGAGTAACAACCGCTATCGACAAAGCAGATGTTACACTCGCTGACCATTATGTGTTAATGCGAGCAGCTAAAGCCAAACTAGCACAAAAATACCAGAGAGAGCTGTATTATTTTATGGACTGGTATTATCGAGGCGATGCTGCACATTATAGTAACACTGATTTGTATTTAATCAAATCAGATAGAGGATTTGGAGCAGGATTTGGATTTCACGAGAGCGAAATAAAAATAGCATCTCAGACCTTCCGCACATTTGCAGATTATCTCAAGGATATGATGCAGCGGGACCTGTTTATTGTAGAGCATAAGAAGTATGGGCTGTATCACCCACTGCGTGACATTTTTAAGAGCTGTATTACCTATTATAATCGCTCAAAAGGCGGTCAAGTGCTAGGAAGTGACCTTCCATTAGAGCAGGTAGGTAAAAATTGGCTCGGTTGGTCGATAGAACAAATCAATGTGAATGCTGTGGTGCAGATGTTACAGATAAATAAGACCGATGATGGAGCAGATTTGAAGCGTGCTTTAACTACTGTGTTCAGTCGCTCGTATAAGAATAGAATACCAGCACAATATCCAGATGATTCACCGTTTATGATTACGCTGGGCAAATATAGAACCAATGCTACTTGCACTACGCTACCTATAAAGATTGGATTCGACCCAATGCTGTTTCAACAGGTAGCAGAATTTAATGGTGCTGTAGGCAGTTGTCAATGTAAAAGCAATGCAGACAGTTACGGTCACGGATTTATGGACTTAGCAACTAATCCACATCTTTGGCTGTTAATTTATGATACTAGCGGTGAAAGACTGATAGGACGCTCGGTTCTTAAGTTTATGAAACCAGCAGATGACTGGGCAGATAAGCAAACCACGACCTACATAGCACCATCCAGGATTTATCTAAGCGATTATACCCAAGCAAAGGCAGAAGTATATGCTGCGGCATTTAGAGCAATAGATGATTGGGCAAAAAGCGTTTTTAAAGATTATAAGCTGGTAGGACACACCTATTCCCGGCACGATACACCAACGCTGGACTATCTAAAGGGAGCACCCAATATTAAATTTAACGAATCAGAAAAAGCACTGTATACACAGTGGTGGATTCCATTTTGGCTGGATAAACCCTCCAGTGATGAAGCTAATTTCACATATTATCAAGATGAAGATGCCCGAGCACAAGTTACACACGCTCAGGGCAATGATTTAGGAGCAGATTATGCTGCTCGGGAATATTTAAGAGCGAGCGCCTACAGGCTAGTGGAGGTAACACAAACAAATGAGCAATGAAGAAGAAAAGCTAGACGCAAACGCAGCGATACTACCAGTCACTTCACCAGGTAAAGCACTTGCAAAGGTGGTTACAGCAGTGAAGGACAAAAAGGTAGCAGATGAGGAAAAAGAGCCAACAGTGATACTCGAGCAAAGTCTTTTGACAAAAGTAGAAAAGAAAGTAGCAATAAATGACATAAAACTGCTGCGGGAAATGTTCTCAATCTATTCGCCATCGGGAGACGAGCACGCAATGGTAGCATATATTAGCAATTACCTCACAAGCAATGATATAGAGCACCAAATTGACTCTGCTGGAAACATATACTTTAAAAATCGTGTTGAAGGCAGCGATAGAATCATAATGAATGCTCATATGGACACCGTAGCAAATGCTGTGGCCGATGTGGGCGTTTACAAAAAAGATAGCGATATTATATTTAAGAGCAAAAACAATCAAGTGATTGGAGGTGACGATAAGTGTGGAGTATTTGCTGTCCTTAAGACGATTATGGACAGCGATATAAATGTTCCGCTAACAGGACTCCTGACAGTAGCTGAAGAATCAGGCTGTAATGGAGTGCGTCACGCTATGTCCAATCATATGGATTACTTTGCTGATTGTATCTTCTGGATTACAGTGGATAGAAGAGGCAACAGCGAAATTATTACTGAAAACAGTGATTATCAACTTTGCTCTGATAAGGTAAAGGATATGCTAGTCGAATTAGGAGCAGATGATGGGTGGAAATCCGCAGCAGGGTCTATATCTGATGTGAGTGATGGCGTCGTAGCATTACAAATCAATGGAATCAATTTAGCAGCAGGTTATTACAACGCTCATATGGGTAGCGAATATGTTTCGCTCAGTGATTTGAAGCGTTCTGTAGATTTCCTCAAGCAAACATTGATACCAAAGATGCATACCCATCTCAGCAATCACAAAGATGACATTACTTGGGAACCAACCAAAGCATATACAGCGTGGCGCAGCACTGCTTATGGTGGCATCCGCTATTATGGAGTAGATGATTACAGCTCTTATGATGATAACTACACAAGTAAGAATGCTGTTACAGATTGGGATAGGCTGGGAAAAGTAGAAGATGCTCTATCCACAGTGCTGGAAGATATTGAAGCAATGGAAGGATATATTATGCTGGAAGAACTACTTGACAGCCCTACGGACTTAAGCAGTAGCGGAAAGTCCATTCGCTTGATGGGAGCCCATAAAAACTATGAACAGGAACTAGCATATATATGCCGTCACTTGGATGTTAGCATTGATGGAGACGATGCGCTAATTCTAATCGAATCAATTGAAAACTACGTCTTTTATGCTCACACTGATAACAGCCATAGTAAGAAAAACGATGAATCACCACAGCATAATGCAGAGGGTGATGTGGTGGGCGACAACGGCTGGTATTAAATGAGCGAAGATGATATATATATGAAGCAAAATGAATGTCCCTGCTGCAGTAAACAGCTAACAATGGGCTGCTGTATAGAATGTGGAGAGTGCTATGACCCAGAACCGTAAAGATAATGCTGGATTTGGAAAGAAGGAAGAGCAGGTAGGGAAACCTAAAGGAGCAAGCTACACATATCAGTGTCCTGACTGTGATGCTGAGAATTCATTGAGACGCTATGGTGACGATAAAACGCAGCCAGTCCTGAATAAAATAGCAGGACTTAAGGGAGACGAAGCACTATTCTATAAATGTGCAGCTTGTCACGGAGAATTCTTCGATGATGAGATAGTGCTCCATCCCTATAAGACTGGAGTGTTTACTAACGAAAAAGGAGAGCAGAAATATGTTCCATACACTAAAAATTTTATGCTAAAACGTAAGCGAAAGAAAGCATTGTCTTACCAGGATAGAAAATTGCTAAGGAGGTTGAAAAAGTAAAGCGGATAGGTAGAGAGTTATGGACACAGGAGCTCAGGAAGATATGCTGGGGTGGTATCCAGCGGTCGTTTTGTTTGCATTACGACACTCCTATTCCCCTGAGTTGCTATGATTTCTATACAGTGCTGGCAAGGCGTAAACTAACGCCTCGGCACACCAGCTGTCTTGCGTCCACGGGTTCGCTCTGTTCCCGTAAAAAGACGGCTAGTTTGGGGCCATTGGCTCTCTACCCCGTAAATTACAATAGCAGGATTCCTCTCGTAGTGTAGTCCGGTCCATCATCCAGCCTTCTTGGGGCTGGGACACTGGTTCAAATCCAGTCGAGAGGGCCACCTGCTTCAATAAAGATTAACAATGGAAATAATAGTATTTAACGCTGGCGCAAATAGTTTATTTGGAGCGGGTCGAATTGCTGATGATATCAAAGAACAGTGGACAAACGCCCACGTTACATCAAGCGAAGACGGAGAGCCAATGCTAACACCCAATTTCTGGGCTATGCTGTATTGGAGAGATAACCACCCTGTTGTTTTTAGAACAGTGGGTCGGTATGATGCTAGTAAGAGAGGTGATTTGACGGTTGCTTTGAATGGCGTGTTAAAGCTATGTGAAGAAGGAAGCATTACAGGAGATGTAGTGCTGTATCGTTCTACCTGTAATAGGTTCCACATAGCAGAAAAATATCCCATATCAAATAACGGAACTTATGCTATCTTTACTGGAATGCCTGCTTGGATTCTATCAGCGAATCCAACTTGGAGAGAGCACGACGAGGAGGATGGCTGGATGTATGACCCTGATTATGATAAGTTTCAGAGTCAATTCCCAGCCTTTCAACAACTCCAACCTCCCCAAATAGCCGCTGGATTTGGTTCACGGAGTAGAGCTCGAAGATTACACCCAGCAAATTTACAAAGATATAACGCTCAAGTAGAGCAACTCAATTTAAGAATAGCATATATATGGGGAATGCTAACAGTTAACGAGCGTAATGGTCTCTTTGAGCAATTTCAATGGGAGACTATTATGGAAACATTCACAGAACCTCAACGAGCAGGATTATTACTGTGGAAAGAAGGAAAGGTGAGGTTGTGGTGGAATTGGGCTGCAGGAATGCCCAATGTCAGCCATTGGATGGGCGTAACTCCAAGAGCTTCAGATTTTGAAGGAGCTGGATTAAGAATAGATGATAGCGGGAGGTTCGTAGAAGCAAATGATTAAATATAGCCCCCCTATAACTTTAAAGGTAGAGAGTAGTTTAAAGCGATTAAACGTCCTAGGCAGCGATTTTTCCTACTGCTCTCTGCCACCTGAGAGGTATAAGTATGGATAAAAGCAAAAAAATGATGGAGCGTCTTTGGGCAGAAATGCTGGCCGATTTCTTTGGCAACGATATGTTCTTTGACGCTATGGAAGAGAGACTTGCTCAAAGGACTCTCCCTGATGAGCGAACAAAACCCCTCTTCAAGCAATTTCACTCCAAAGAGAGAATTGTGGGTGAAGCATTGACCCCTGTGGGTGCAAGCAGTTTCAGTATAGCACCGATTCTGTATGATGAAACGAAAATAAACCCTGCTGAAGATGAAGAAGACAAAGCACACAGGAAAGAAATGCATAAGAAAATGGAAGAAATGAGCGAAGAGGAGATAAATGAGCACAAAGAAGAAAAAGACTAAAGAAGAAATGCTAGATTATATTTGTCAAACTGACAAAAAGCTGAATGATGATGAGGAGCTAATCAATCAGATTGAATACGGATTATATGCTATAATGGCTGATGCCAATATGTTAATGAGAATGCTAGATAAACTCAGAGCGCAGAACAGGGAGAACGATAAATGAGCTGTATAGGATGTGGAGCGTATTGGGATGAAGATTGCAATTGTGGACCGGTTCATCGCTGTGGTGGATGTATGAATTACGAAGAAGATTGTGCTTGTGTGTGTGAAAATTGTGGGCTATGTCCTACATATCATAGCAACCGAAGGAAATGCGTGGACCCTCACGCTTGTATGAAAGCATTGGCGGTAGCAGTATGAGAAGAAGGCATTTGAGAGGTGAAGGTCCTAAAACGCTATGTGGACACACAATGACTGTGCAGGAGAGAAGGCACGTGCATAAGAACACAATACACAATATTACCTGTAAAAATTGTATGAAACGCTGGGTCAACAGAGAACTATGAGCGGATTCCTAAAAGAAGCTGCCACTAAGTCTACCCTTTCCAGGAGATGCTTTCTTTGTCATAAGAAGCTAATTGACCATATGCAGGTTTATTGCGAGCAGTGTTTGTGGAAACATCACGGAAGTAGAAATTGGTATGCTAAAGATAAATATGAAGATGGTAGCAAAAAATGAGTAGAATAACAGATGGCTATGAGAATGGAGACCTCAGCAGTATCGGACCATCCAAGAATAAAGGTGGTTACGACAAATGGAACTGGTGCTCTAAATGCACGAGCATTTGGGACAAAATCCATTGGAGATGCCGACAGTGTGGAAATAAACTGAGAGCCAAAGGGCGCTATGCAAGCAGACGAGAGAGAGAAAGTAGATGACAAAAAAGAGAGTAACTAAAGAGCCCTACGAAGGGTATACGCTGCCTAAGTGTGCTGAGAAAGGTCAGTCATTTATAGACTTTAATCAAGTGCTAAAGGAAATAATACCCAAGCGAAGAATAATAAAGAAAAAGCGGAGAAAAAATGAAAACTAAGCAAAAAATCGTAAGTTACTGCAAAGAAAAATGCACAGGAAAGAATATGGAATGTCCAGCGTGTAAAACGCTGAGAGATATGTTCACATTTAAGCTATGAAAGAGAAAAAGTGCATACTATGTGGAGAAATAGCTACTCCCTACGGTGGATTAATGAAGATAGCAGGTGATGTGGTGCATATGGAATGTGCGCTACGTTGGACTAGAGAAAAAAGCGGATTACGATATATCAAGAAACCAATGAAGCAGTGGAGTAGTTATAATGATGATGAATAAGTGGAGCGACATAGGAGAGTTAAGTCCAGAGGATTTGGAGCTCATCGAGATTGCTAATGCTGTCAATGAGAAACTTGACCCTTACTATATGCTATCTTTAGTTAAAGTGGGTAATGAGGAAATGGTTAATCAATGAGCTGGACCGAGATTTTAAATACTTGCAGTGGTTGGGATTATATGAACGGTGTAGGATTATTCCGCTGTGGAGAATGTGGTGCTATCAATTATCGTGGTAAACTATGTTACGACTGCTGGGCAGAATTTTGTAATACCGATACAATAAAGGAAATGATAGAATGAAAATTAAACGAGAACTTAAGTATGCTACTTTTGAGTATGACGAAGATGAGAAAACTATATTGATTGAGACACGAACCACCAGCGATGCGTTTAAGAATATAGCTAGTGCAAGTGGTGAGTTTGACTTACCGCGCCCTATCAATGGACGTATTAAATTAAATAAAGTGTATAGTTTTGCATTGCTAAGATTTGTTATAAGAATCGCTCAGAGAAATTGGTTCAGGAAAGTAAAGAAAGCAATAAACAACGACTTAGAGTGTGACGAAGATGGACACGAAGATATTAAAGCGTTTAATTCGTAAGAAATACGGAAAGTATAGACCAAACGCTGCGGAGATACTTAAAATAATAGAAGATAATAACCTACGCCCCAAGCGAAGGAGGAAAAAGAAATGAAAAGAAATAAAGCAGATATGAATGGAATGACAGCATTGGAAAGATTGAATTATCTTTCAGCAATCACAGGACTAATGTGTTTGAGAGATTACAGAGATTGGGAAGAAACACTATGCCCGTGCCCGGAGTGTAAATGAAGTGCTTAGATTGTGGAATGAACTACCTTGGAATGAAGAAGGCCAACAAATACAACTGTCCCCGATGTAGTGTTAAAGATAGGGATAGCGGAGAAGTATAGTATGACCCGTAATTGTCCGAAATGTAAACAAACAGCCAAATTAGATAAGGGTGATTTAAAGATGGATATATTACAGCACTACTATTGTGGTGATTGTATGATATGGACAGAAGATAGACATACTAGCATTTGGACTGACGGAGTAGATGAATTTAAAAGCAATGGGAGAAAGCACCATACGAGGTTGTGTAGATGAAAACCTACAAAGTTAAGCTGCACGAAGAGGACGTAGAGCGTCTGTGTATGCTGAAGATGGAAATGCAGCAAGATGATGGTAATGATGACGCTGATATGATATGTGATATATTCCAGCAAATTGAGAATCAGCGATTTGAGGAGTTGTCTCACAAATGGAAAAAAATGGAAAGCACAAATCCAGAATACAGGTTAGAATAATGGTAATGAATGAAGAGCAGGTGAGAGACCAATGTGTTTTACTCGCTGAAGAATGTTATAGGTTATGGAGCGAGATTGAGAGATTGAAAAAGGTAACTCAATACCAAGCAGATGAAATTTGTAAATTAGAATGGAGTGCTGCTATGGAGAGAAGAACTGCAAAGGCGGTGGAGCTGATAAATGAATAAGACATACGAGAATGGAATGATATGCGAATGTGGTCCCCCAATGAGAGCCGGAGCTTATGATAACTGGAACTGGTGTGCTCCCTGTAGACGCATTTATGATAAAGACCATAAACGATGTCCTCGCTGCAATCAAAGTTTACGCTGGAAATCCAGGGGAAATAGCAAATGGGGACGAGACAAGCGAACGGGCCAATGGAGCCCAACAAAAAAGGTAATAATATGAGTAAACACGAAAGACTGGAAGAAGAAATAAGACGGCTAGAATTCGAAGCAGAAGTATTGAAAGACTGTGTATGCAATCTCTTCGAATTGAATAATGGAGAATATAGTTTAAGCGATATGGATGGAGCACTAGAATATTGGAGACAGTATTTTGAAACCTGCGGTATTGGAGATGCTATCCATCGGGAAGAATCCCAGCCGTGGAGAAAGAAGAAAGAGCAGATAGAACTGATACAGGGTGATGAATATAAGAAATACTGGACTTGTAAAGTATGTGGTAAAGATACGTCCAAAGTAGATTATGATTACTTGGTAGCACATAACTTGCATTTAGAGTGCGTATTAAAGAAGGAGATGAAGAAATGAGCGCAATAAATGTAACAATCCGAATACCTACAGAACCTGAGTTTTGGCTGTTTTTGGCAGGACTCCTTATGTTTTGTATGTGGCTGGTGATGAATGACTAATTATTTTACTGACAAAGCTAAACAAGAATATGAGAAACGCAAAAAGAGAGATATGACTTCTGCGGACTGGTGTATGCTCGTAAGCCTCTTTATAATCATCTGGATATTGATGATACTGAGGTATTGGAATAATTGACAAGCGTTGAAATACTTTTAGGTGATGCACTCAGCAGAGTGAAAACATTAGCCGAAGGAAGTATTCAAACAGTTGTTACATCACCACCGTATTGGGGATTAAGAGATTATGGCACCGCTAGTTGGGAAGGCGGTGATAGCACTTGCGAACATTCTATTTCGATGCCTTCGAAGTGGACAGATAAAAAACGGAGAGCAGACCGCCCCGAAGTCGCTAACCGTGGGGGAGACAATAGCAAGTGCCACAAATGTGGAGCCCTCCGCATAGATGAACAAATTGGATTAGAGTCATCACCAGAGAAATATATTAGCAATCTCGTCCAGTTATTTGATGAGATTAAACGAATTTTAGCAGACGATGGAACCGTCTGGATTAACATAGGGGACAGCTATGTTGGTCAGTCGTGGTCAGGCAAAGGAAATGTAGGCAGCGATAAGAAAGGAAGAAGGGGAGCAGGTCATAAGAAGCAAGGGAAAGGATTGAAACCCAAAGACCTGGTAGGCATTCCGTGGATGCTCGCTTTCGCAATGAGAGAAGCGGGGTGGTATCTAAGAAGCGATATCATCTGGGCCAAGCCAAATCCTATTCCAGAACCTGTGAGAGACAGACCCACCAGAGCACACGAATACATTTTTTTATTTTCAAAAAACCGCAAATATTACTACGATTACGAAGCAGTAAAAGAAAAAACGGTGGACGGGTTGGGGCTGAGAAATGCCCGAGATGTATGGTTTATAACACCTCGTCAGCATCGTGGGGAACACATTGCAGTGTTTCCTTTTGAGTTACCTGAGAGATGTATATTAGCTGCTACGCGCGTAGGAGACACCGTATTGGACCCCTTTGTAGGAAGTGGCACTGTCTGTGAAGTAGCTAAGAGATTAAATAGAAACAGCGTTGGCATAGAATTAAACGAGCGATATTTTAATATAGCAGCGAAGTTAATGAAGATTACTACATTGGAGGACTTCAGTGGCTAAAGTTGATACGGGTAAGAATTTTGAAAGTGAGATTCGCAAATCTTTAAAAAAAGTTAATTGCTTCTGGTTCAGGATACAAGATACTAATGATGTATCGCGATTTGTTAAATTAGCCATTGCTGAAAAACAACCAGCTGACTTTATGGCTGTTTGTAAAGGTGTTCCAGTATTAATAGAGTGTAAGACTAGTAAAAGAGAAACATCTTTTCCTCTGTATTATAGCCGAACTCGTGCTATTCCTGTGCATCAGGTAGAAGCAGCGAAGAAAATGGAGAAGAATGGCGGTAAAGCTTTTTTTCTATTGAGAAAGGATAAACCCCGAGCCAAAAGAGTATTTGCAGTGAATTACCGAGTCATTGAGAAGTTTTATAAAAATAAGAAAAAATCAGTGAAGTGGGAACAAATTGAAAAAGAGGCGATTGAACTGTCTTCCTTTTCAAATCCTCTACGTTGGCATCTGGAGCCGATACTTTTATAAATCAGCAAGAGATGTGAAAAAAATGGTAGTGAATAAGAATGAGGTCAAAACGATAATGAAAATACTACGAGAGTATTGGACTGAATCTTCGATAGAAATGGTGTTACAACAGGTGTGGGAAAGCGTGGGCAAACACAGTGAAAATGTATCCCTCCAAGAAACCATAATCAGAATGAAAGAGGATAAATTATGACTATTTTAAGTGAGTTTTGTCGGATGCTGAATGACCCTGATAAGGACATTGAGCTAGATACTATAATAAAGAATGACCGTGAAAAAGCAATTTATGAGAAGTGGATACAAATATTCAATACTATTACACCCTTTAATATTCCTCAAGGAGCTGCATTGATAGACTCTTCTTTTAAAATGGGCAAGAGGGATTGTCTTATTTTTTTATCTTATATGAAATTTTTTGAACAGCGGTTGGAAACAATGAAAAAGAGGGACGGCACAATGCCATCCGCTGATGAAATGATGAACCAGCTAGTAAATGCAATGGATAAAGAAGGAGTAGGTCGTGACACATCATATATCGGATAAGGAGCGCCAGTTTCAGAACATCTGGAGCAAACAAGGAACGAAAAGTAGAGATAGGCTATGTCAAAAAATGAAATCAAGAGGAGTGGAGCCCACATATACAATGTGTCGCCACTATTGGTTGGGAAAAATCCAGCCATACAAGGAACCTAACACGGGTGAAGTAGTACACATCCACATAGGGGAAATCAAAAGGAGGAAACGAAGATATGGAAGAACCTCACGGATATTGGAGAACAAAAATCGACATAAGAAACGCAGACCTAACAGGTGATTGGTGGCCTTTCGTTGAAAACATCAACGATATACTGGAACGAATGCAGGAACTTGAAAATGAAATCGACGCTATATCAAATGGTGTAGGTGAAGCTAAGGGACTTGGAAGAGGCCTATACAAACTTTTATATAAGTTAGGCTTCCTTGACAAGGAGTGGAAAATCAACTGGGTAGCAGCCCAAAATTTAAAGGAGATGTTGGAAAATGACAGAAATGAAGAAGGAAACGGAAAATAAGACTGACCAGAGAGCTCTCTTGGAAAGTTTTTATCAGCTAGATAAAGAAAACAGTGCATTGCGCGGTGGTAATAAGCATATTTTCAAAATTGGTGTAGTAAGCCTAGAAATTGTACCTACATCTAAAACAGAATCGTTGGATGATGTGTTTAAACTATTCATCAAATTTGCTAGAGAACTAAAGAAACTGCACGGTGACGACCATCTAGTTGCTAAATTTCTAAGTGAAGGGGATGGAATGGCGCCTCCTGTAGGCGAAATGATGATAGGATGATTGGATTAAAAGAAGGAGCTTCTGTAGGACGCTGTGGATGGTGTAAAAGCCATATAAAAGACGGTGACAGGATGGTAGCTTCTCGGTTTGCCAAGATTATACACGCAAAATGGTATTGTGGCGATTGTCTACTCTCTTTAAAAGATACTGTAGATAATATAGATGTGCATACCGAATATATGAAAGATAGAAAAAGTGCCAACGAAAAGGATGATTTTAGCGAAGTTAACAGAAAGTATTATGTTGATGATACAGGTAAACTGCATCGCAACAAAGGCTTTAAGTAGCAACTTAGCGTGCTTAGCAATAGGTCGAAACTATGACTGACAACAAGAACAACGGATTGGAGGAGCTTTCAGGGCTCTTCCGTAATGAAAGCAAGAAGGGCGATATCTACTACGGTGGCAAGCTCAGCGATGGAACTGAAGTGGTTATGTTCCGTAACTCCTACTGGGAGGAAGGAAAGAACCGCCCCTATTTCCGTCTATACAAGAGAACGGAAGAGGGAACACAAGGAAAGAAAGCTGAAACAGTCCAAGACTAGATGAGTGACTTTAGCGACTGGCTGCAATCGGGTAAAAGTGAGAGAGTCTGGCTTTCAGACTCAATGACCGCTCTTGCTCAATTTGCATATATTAATCCTCTTCACAGATTAAAACATTGGGATGCTAAAAAGCATCGAAGGGTTGATTGTTGGCAACAACGAGAACAAAAATGTTACTACTGTGAAGCAGGTCTCTCCCAAATACACGATTATACTTATGGGATGTACATAGAGAAGGGAAACACCGAGATAAAATATCTCAGCACCACTCTTACAACTCATACATTATTCCAAAGAACATTTTCTCAAATGTTTGACAAGAATGAAAATCCCTGCGATTTGATATTTGCTTTTGAACGTACTAAAATTACGTCGCTTAAAGGAGCACGAGTCAATGGATACAGTATTAAATACACAAAAGATAAGGAAATGTTTGTTCCAGAAGTGATGCGCCCATCTCCACTCACTCCGCACCAAAACAAGGTGCGTGATTTCAAATGGGTTGTTCCAGAAGAAATCGTACTTAATCTAATTGATGATGATGGCAAACCATTCAATTTAATTGACTTGTTCTTGAAGATAAAAGACATTGCTCCCCGTCTAAGCGAAAAGAAAGCCAAAGCCTATGCCATTGGATTACTTGAAAATGGAATAATTGACGTAAGAAAGGCAAAGGAGTATAGACAGTGAGTGATTTTGAAATAGAAGATTTAGTAAGATACTTTCACAATGTAAAAAATAACAAAGGTGAATTGGTACCCATTATTGGAGAAGATAAACTAGCTGTAACATCAGTGTTAGCTTATTTATTAGAAGATACCAATTTTATGATTAACGCATACAGTGGGACAGGCAAGACTGTTATTATGAATGCAGTATTCCAACTGTTAGAGAACACGGGCATTCCTTATGTTGTTATTGAACAGTTATCTGATACAGCATTGTGGTATGATATGGAAAGGATAAACAATGCACGTTTCATTGCTATTCCTGAAGCACAGAAATGTCCCGAGAGTATCATTGAAATTTTAAAGACGTGGGCTGATGACCGACCTGCAGAAAGAAGACGCACTGATGTCACTATTCAGGACATACGACGACAGACACTTCATCCTAAATTTGTTTTTATGTGCAAAGCAGTGGAAAACACACGCGGTAATCTTTTTCTGGATGCAGAATTGGAACGTCGTTATATGATAACCCATACCAATCCCACAGTTAAACAGACAGAAGATGTGCTCAAGCAGAAACTTAGGGCTGCATCATCTCCCGATGGAGATTTACAAACGATGAGTGATGAAGAAATAAGTGGATTAAAGAAACATATAGTAGATTGTATCGTCCAGCGTGATGATTCACAGGCAGTTAAGATAAGAAATCCTTGTGCTCCATTTTTGTTTGATATTATCCCTACACTATTTCCTATTGCTAGAAGTAAAGTACATTACTTCTTAAAGATAATAAATGCCGTAGCCCGTTTCTTCCCTGATGATATAATGAGGGTAGAGAGGGAGGATGAAACATACGGATTGATAACTCCTAAACATAATTGGTTAGCAACTCAAATATATATTGATACCTTTGTTACCGAATGTTTGCAGATGCCATCGCACGGCATTGATATACTTCACCTCATTCCAGATAGCGAAATGGATAGCTACGGTATGATAAGCAGTGACGTTACAAAGATGTCCACTAAAGAAATTCAACAAGCAGCTCGGGCTGCAGGTCTTCCCTTTGCTCAGAAAAACATCAACCCGTTGCTACAATCATTGGTAATGTTGGGTTTCCTGGAGATGGAGGAAAGTGATAAGAAGAAGCGGTCCTTCTTTAAATCACCACTGATTAGAGAACCCAGTACCAAAATCGATTGGGCTGTTTTAATGGGAGCCACTCAAGAATTAGTAAGAGATAGCTGGCCCGAAATAGCTGATGAATATATCACCACCCACTGTAATGAAGTGCCAGTTACTAATCCCTTCACGCAGGAAAAGGTGATACTGACTGCCGATTCTACAGTTTCTCCTAAAAAGAAACCAGATTACGAAACGTCCACAGCAGACTATGGAGAATGGTTGAATGAGTAAAATACGATTACCTTATGCACCTCGTGGTGAAATGTTTGCATTGGTCAAAGAATTAAGCGGAGGCTCGCGCTTAATAGCTGTATGTGAAGATAACAAGACTCGGATGATAAGAATCGGAGGCCGTCTTAAAAAAAAAGTATGGGTACGACAGGGAGACCTGCTTATAATAAAAAAATGGACTGTCCAAGAGGATTCAAAAGGCGATTTGGTTTATCGTTATATTAAAACTCAGCAAGAAGTTTTAAAAAGAGACGGCCTACTCCCTGAAAATATGGATATTAAACTATGAATATTCCTTTGATAGCAATTTCTGGTCGCAATTCTTTCAATCGACAGACACGCAAACAGAATGTAATCATATGGGGAAGAGGGAGAGATAAAATAATAGTTCCCTCTCCTCGTGAACATTATTATTATGTAAGGGGTGATGGTGGACTTTATAATGTTCTAGGTAGGAATAAAAAAATTCCATTCAAGAAACATCTTGTAGAGAATGCAAGTGAACTCAATCCAGATTTAATTGGACCTACTGCTAAGATAGATGGGGTAATTAATAATGAATTGGAACGAATATGCATAGAACATCCCGACTTTTTTACTGGTTTTGCAGGAGCAGAACCATCTTCTTTGGGGTTTGACCTTGAAGTTCATTCATCCGATGGTTCTTTTCCTAAGGGTGAAAAGCACCCTATCGTAGCTATAGGTGTAGTAACAGGAGCTGGAGACCGCAGGGTTTTCACGTGGGACGGGGAAAGTGATAAGGAAGCCATTTTAAAATTCTTAGATTTCATAAAAGAATATGACCCTGATATTCTTTACGGTTATAATGTTATTGGATATGATTTCCCTCAGCTTTTTGCACGTGCTAAGGTAAATGGAATTCAATTAAAGCCATACCTTAACCGCGAAAACAATGCTACGTTTGGGTGGGAATCAGATTTTTCCTACCATAAGCGAGCAAAGCTTCAAGCGTGGGGACGTATAATAGTAGACGTTTATAATTTTGTAGGTCGTGACTATGCATTGTCAGGCCAAAGTAAAAGTCTTAAAAATGTCTCCAGATTTTATGGATTAAATCCTATTGAATTAAACTTTGCAGCTAAAGATATACTTCAATACTCCGAAGAGGAAATAGAAGAATATGTTTTGAGTGACTGCGACTGTACCAAATTTTTATTTAATCACTACTTTCCTCAACATAAGTTTATCGCTGAATTTCTAAGAGTCCCTCTTGAAATGTATATTAACGGTCCAGATAACTTTATTACTAAAATACTTCAGGGGAGGGCTCTATATAAACAAAAGATATTAACATTAGATAAAAACATTGACCGTCATCCAGATATAAAAAGTTTTCAGGCAGCACATATTAAACTATATAGACCTGGATTTCATCCACGAAACATAAAGATAGATTTTAAATCGATGTATCCCAGTATTGCTATGGCATTAAATCTAGGACCCGATACCACGCGTATCATAGGATATGAAAATTACAATATAAATGAATTTGGTTGTACCACTACCCCTAACTCGATGTTACTTACTATCCCCGATAATGTATTGAACAAGAATGTAATAATTAAAGTAGACCAAAGCCATAAGTCTTGTCTTTATCAAATGTCTAAAGAATTTAAAGACCTGAGGGAACCATTTAAACATCAGGATAGTCACGAATCTAAGAGTAAATCCAATGCCTTAAAAATTATGGTCAATACATTTTATGGTGCTAACACTAATCTCTATATGACATACGGGGATATCTCAGTAGGCGTAGCCATTACAGGAATTGCACGGTGGTTGATAATGGGAGCCAAGTCATTAATACAAAAACGATATGGAGACAATACAGTGGTCTATATACACACTGATGGTGTTAATTTATCTATGGATGTGGACATTGAATGGGTCAATAACGAATTACAGAAAGCGATGGGTATCGTCTTTCCCTTGTCTGAATCAGAATGGATAGAAGTAGAGAAGGAAGAATTTAAAGAAGGATACTGGCTCCAGATTGGCAATTATGTATTAAGAAATCTCGACGGTACACTAACACGGCACGGAAGTACATTCAAATCCAAAAGTCGTTCAATGTTCTATAAAAAGATAATTGATGAAATCATCGAAGCAGCAATGAGCAAGAGTGTAGATAAACAATTTATGGATAATATATATAATCTGGATAGGTATGAGCTTAGTGATTTTAAACAACAGCGGACAATGAATCAAAAACTCAGCGAATACAAGTCTGAAAACGACCTCGTGGTACAGCTAGCGAGGGATGCTGCTAAAATAGGAATGGAGGTGGGTCCCGGTACTACTTTTATGTATTATAAGACGATGGATGGGTATCATTTGGAACAATTTGTCAAATCTAAGGACGACATAGATATTAAATACCACTGGAACATCGTCACTTCACTGATGAAGAAATTCAGCCTTGAACGATGGGTCAAAAAGAAAGTTCCAATAACGGTTCTTGATAAGAATCAACAGAGTTTGATGGAGTTTGTATGAAGAAAGTAACTGCTAATAAAATATGTAAAGAATGCGGTACTCCAATGTTTCGCCGTGGAGTTGACGTAGATTACGGAAAGATGCTAGAAGGATGGTCGTGCCCTAAATGTCACACAACAACGTGGGATGAGATAAAATGACGGTAACCGAATGGCTATTATTCTTTGCAATAATAGATGGTCCTCTATTAGGTTTATTATACTTGGTATGGAGGAAATTAAATGAAACTAAGTGAATATTTATATAATAAAATAATACTTGACCATTGGGAAGTAAAAGAAAAAGACATACGGAAATGGATATATGACTGGTATGTAGATGAATATGATAGACGACCTCCAATATGGTTGTTGGGGAAGAAGGGAAAGGATGAGTTGGAATGAATTTAGTTATGGATGGATACAAATATTTATGTTGCTTAGCATATGGGGTGTAGAATGGTGAATATCAATAAAGATTTAGAATGGGGTTTAAAAAGAGAACAATATACAATGAAGTTTGTTTCTAAAGAATTGAGCGACCACGGAAAATTCAAGAAGTTAGAAAAGTATGACAGTTTTGATTACTGTGCGTGGCAAGAAGACAAGTGCTGTTTCATAGAAATCAAGTCACGACGTATTGGATATGAAGATTATGAAGAAACAATTGTTCCGGCTAGCAAAATCCGAAAAGCATTGAAACTTATCGGGTTGGGACATAAAGCATTCATTGCTCTCAATTTTACGGATGGTATATATCTATTGAATTTATGCAATGCAAGGATGCACTTTGGATACAACGCTCGAACTGATAGAGGAGCGCTAGAGCTAAATCACTATGCTTTTATTCCACTTAATCAATTTAAGAAACTAGCATAGACTTTATATATCTACTTTGGTTATGTTTATATCAACACATTTAAAATGTGCAGGTGAAAGAAATGACTGAAGAAAAAATGTCGGACCATATGCTCTCATTAATTCTGTCTACGATTGATAGAACACGAGAATGCAAGATTGTGTGGAGCGAAGGAGATAAGGAAAAGGTTGGAAGAGGCAAAATTAAAGCAGACGATGATAATTTTGTTTTCTTAGTAGGTGAACGAGGGAAAGTTATAGTAAATAAAGTCAACATCATTGCAATAAAGCAAGCTGGTGACGATGTAAAGAACGAATAAGAGGTATGAAATGAGAATAATGATGCTGTCAGATAGCCCGTGGGCACCCACAGGGTTTGGTACGAACACCCGCTGTATAGCGGCCATTTTTGCTCAAGAAGGGCACACAGTAGGATATGCAGGATGTCAAAACCCCAAGCACGACCCTGATTATAAAATAAATTGGCCTTTGGGCAGTAAGAATCTGGTCAATATAGAATTGCTTCCTCTATTACATCCCGGTGAAGAAAAGTTTGGTGAAAAATCTTTCCCCCAATGGTGCGAACAATTTAAACCCGATTTGATTTTTACCCATTTAGATATTCAAATGTTCAAGTATGTAACAGATGCCAAGAAACCCACAGGTGTTAATTTACCAACTATCAGTGAAGAAGGTAAACCTCTCACTCGAGCAGAATTCCAGAAGCTTTCTAAACAAGCTTATAAAATGACACGGAAAGATAGATATAAGGTCGGTTCCATTATTCCTATAGATGGACAACCTTCAATCCCCAACTGGCTCCATACATTAGAACAGGTAGATTATCCTGTTGCTATGTCATACTACGGACAGACAGTTATGGATGCTGATTTCGATGGTTATGGAAAGAAGACCACAGTTATTTCTCACGGAGTAGATACGGAATTCTTTAAACCTAAAGATATTCAAAAACCAGACCCTGATTGTTTTATTGTAGGATGTGTAGCACGCAATCAACACCGTAAGAATATTCCTAGACTGATGAGGTCTTTCAAGATATTTGTAGAAAGGAATAAACTCACACCGGATGACGCCAAATTAATGCTTCATATGGATTGGATAGACCATATGGGATGGAATATTGAATATATGTCTAGTGAGCACGTATACGATATAAAAGATTATATGATTCCTCCTACTATGGGTAATCTTGAGAAGGGACAGAACCCTGATGATGCAGGGATGGTAGATATATACAATCTGTTTGATGTTCACGCCCTTCCAACAGGTGGCGAAGGGTTTGGTATTCCCACAGTAGAAGCAATGTCTTGTGGAATTCCTAACATCATCTGTGATTATACTACAAGTTATGAAATCGTAGGAGCAAAGGTTCCCGAATGTCCTCCTGATAAATTATTACCCCACGGTAGAGATGGAGGAACAGAAAACATAATTGGAGATAGGGGAATCCTAGTACCCTATAAAGATTTGATGTGGGACACTCCCATCAGAGCAGCTCCAATGCGAGCTCTTTGGGATGAAGTATTAGGAGCTGACGCCATAGAATATTATTATAAGAACCGTCAAGTCCTCAAAAAGCACGGTAAGAATGCTCGTAAATATGCTCAGAAATACTATGATTGGAATAATGCAATAGCTCCCAAATGGAAAGAGTGGATAAAGAAAGTAAAGGTAAATCCTGTGCCGGTGAATCGATGAACATAGTCTTTGAATTAGAACACGTCATCTGTTCTCCTCACGCTGATTTCAATCTATGCCGACCACTTGCTAATGTAACAGAATTTATGCTATGGCTCAAGAAAGAAGGTCATTATATTACTATCTGGACCCGTCGTTGTAATGAATTGGAAGTAAAAATGAAGACAGAATCGTGGTTAAAGATAAATCAAATTCCCTATGATAGGTTGATATTTGATAGACCACGCACTCCTGTATTTGTAGATGAAACACCCGCCAATTGCAAATATTTTGGGCATAGTGATGATGTTTATATCATTGCAGGTCTTTTTGAAGAATGGAAGAAGGAAATAACTGCAGAGGAAAAAGAATGTTAGGTGAAAACGGCCCTCTATATAAAGTGAAATGGTTAGATGCTGTCAATGAACGAGGGCAAAATAAAATAAATCTCAAAGACCCAAGTGAACACTTATCATATTGTGAAACAATAGGAGAAGTAGTCGCACAGGATGAAAGAGCAATTATTGTTGTATATCATTACACTGACTGTGATGGCGTAGATTTTATATGCATCCCCACATCGTGGGTTGTTGAAATGGAGGAATTGGAATGTTTAGAGAATTTGGAATCCCAGCTCGAATCGAAAGGGTCGAAACGACTCAAAGACTTGAAGAGCTCCGGGAAAAACACGCTAATGTAAACAACTGCTATGTTAGTGTGTATGCTTTTAATGAAGGTATAAACACTAAGACCGTTTACGATAGTGCAGTTATCACTACATTATGGTTTGATTTTGACCATAATACTGACATCAGTAAATGTTTGAAGGATGTTAGAAAATTATATCGTCGATACTGTATGCCACGCAATATAATTCCTCGTATCTTTTTCACGGGAGGACGGGGCTTCCAGCTTAACATAGATTTTCCTTCTCCTATTGACTTACCTTTTGAATTGAAACGCAAATCCATCAGGGACTACCTTATGTTTTTAAAAAGGGAATATGTTTTAACTACATTGGATACACAGTGTATTAATAATAGCGTCAGTTGTATGAGGCGTATGTCTAACACCCCCTATTTAAACAAAAAGACTAAAGAACCTTCAGGTAAATACTGTATACAAATAGAAGTTGAAGAAATGTTGGATTGTTCTATGGACAAAATAATAGAATTATCTCAGTGGCCTCGCTCTGAACCCTTTGAATATCCCGGTCCTCATAATAGACAAGCTTTAATGTCCTTTCTATTCTTTGTCTGTGATGAACTAGAAATTCCTTATCGTTCTACCAATACCATAGAATATTTGTTATCTCAAATACATCAGCGTAAAAATAAATTTAACAATGGGCATAATAATTCCGATAGTGTAGTAAATTATCTTCCCATACGGAAATGCATATCCAATCTTATCAATGATTCTATAGAAAAGAGCCACTGTGGTCATATGGAAAATACTGCTATAGCAACAGAATTGATAAGTGCAGGTTGGAAGGACAATGACATTGCATTCGTCTTCCAATCTATATTCAATGAACCCGGTGAAAAGTACGGCTGGTATAATGACGATGGTACGGCGGGATATCAGATTAACAATATTCGAGCGAAGGCTATAAATAGGTTTTCGAAGAATAGGTTATTGCAACTAAATGTTTGTCAACACAAGTATTGCGGTTGCGGAGGATAGAAATGTCTGAAAACATAGATGTGACTGAAATGTCGGAAAACCTTAATTGGTTAACAACGCAAAATAGGAACCTTCTAGCAAGGGTCCAGCAATTAGAGGCGATTTTAAATGCCGTCCAAAAGCAAAGCCCAGAATCGCTATCTTTTCTCCAAGAAGCCCCGATTAGCCCGGAAGTGGGCGAAGAAATACGGGAAGGGGAAGAACCTGCCAACGAAAGTGAAGAAGAAGAAGCTTAGATATAAAAAGAGGAAATAATTATGGACAAAAAAAAGAAAGACAAAGAAGTTGCAGAAGAGGAAGTAGTTGAAGAAGTTGTAGAAGAAAAAAAGGTTGAGCAAAAAGTTGAACCTGTTGCTTCTGCTTCTAATGCTTATGAGTGATGGGTCTCCTCACTAGTAAATCTAAAAGATATCCTGTTTCTGGTAGTCGGGTACTAACTGATTACAAATGAAGAAAAGCTTCATCTTCGTGATGCAAAATTTATACCCTATCTTAGGGGGAGCAGAACAAAGTATTGTTACATTAATAACCCAATTAAGAAAGAGGGGTCATCCTGTAAGCCATATTTGTACTGGTAATTACAGTGAAGAACTTGTAAACACGATTGAGCACCACGATATAGTGGTTACTCAGCTCAATTGGGCCGCTGTAACTATAAACAAAGCAGAACAATTTGGCAAACCATCTGTTGTTTTTATTCGTTCATTGGAAAATGTATGTAGAAAGGTATATAATGACCCTGTATTCTTATCTCAATGTGAACAAAAGTGTAAAAAATGTCCTCATAGAATCACAGGGTATGAAGAACACGGACGCGCATTAAGAAAAGCTTCTCTAATATTAGGTAATTCCAAATGGACTTCCAAAATGTTTAAAGAAGAACACGGCTTACAAAGTGAATATATCTATCCCTTTATCGATTCAGAATATTATTCTAATATTGAACTAAAAGAAAGAAAATACATTGCGATGAATAAATTATCGTGGCCCGATGGAAGTGAAATCTTTTTAGATATAGCAGAAAGAATGCCTAGACAACAATTTAAGATAGTAGGATACGAAGGAACTCATTCACAGCGTCCTCTTCCACGTAATGTTAAATTGACAGGGATGTGTAAAGATGCTCAGGAAATCTATGAAGATGTTAGTATATGGCTTTATCCTAATTTGCACGGAACCTTTGGAAGGGTGGTAATAGAGGCTCAGCTAGCAGGTATTCCAGTTCTAGGCGCAGCTCGAGGGCCAGTGTTGGAAGACCAAATGACTCCATACACAGTGAAAGACTATAGAAATCCAGCTGCGTGGAAACGGGAAATATTAAATATAACCAGAGATAAGAAACAACCGATGACAGATTTCTCCAATTTTGAAAGGGATGTTCAAATAGAAAAATTTATTCAATTAACAGAGGCGTTATAATGAAGATAGCTTTTATTGGAAAATTTAAGAAGATATATGATGAAGAGGGCAAAGCTTTATCATTAGAAAAATTAGGGCACGAAGTTATCAGGTTTGATGAAAATTTATTTAACCAAGGTTTCCAAGCGGGTTGGAACAATAACACAGATTCTTTAATTTCTTATAAACCTGATGTTCTTATATACACCAAACTAAGAGTACCGGGTGCTTTGCAATTAGTAAAGAAAGCAAAAGAAAATAATATTTTAACTGTGTCGTGGTTCCCTGATATGTGTAATGTGGGGCGATGGGAAAATACTGCCTTTAATATTAATTGGGATACAAAGGATATTAGTCAATGCCCCTTAGCTAACTCTGATTTAGTTTTACTACCTGATGGTCTAAATCAAAAAGATTGGAGAAGTTTAGGTATCAATCAACACTGTGTTCGACAAGGAATATATCACGAAGCGTGTTTCATCGGTGATAAGATAGAAAATTTCGACAAAGATATTATATTTATAGGAACTGTGAATAATGGATTTTATAAACATCGCATTCCTTTAGTTAACTTCTTGGCAGAAAAATATAAAGATAAGTTCTTACATATCGGTGGTCAAAATCCATATGAAGTAAGAGACAAACAATTGAACGATGTTATTAAATCATCAAAGATTGTGGTGGGGGACAGTGTATCTGTTCCATACTACTGGTCTAATAGAATTTATGAAACCGTAGGACGAGGGGGATTTTTTCTTCATCCCGATGTCAAGGGTATAGATAAAGAATATGAAGTAGGATATCACTTTGATATATATAAAAACCTAGAAGAGTTGGGTTCTAAGATAGATTCTTATTTAAAGGATAGTAAGTTACGAAATAAAATATCCAAAGAAGGTATGAAACATACTCTTAAGAACCACACCCTCTTAAATAGAAGTAATCAAGTGGTAAATATAATCACCAAAGAATTAGAATCGAGGAGATGGTTTAATGGGAACGTCTGATAATGCACGAGTTGAACTAGATAGTTATGAATCACTCATTAAGAGTGCTCCCTTTGTTCCTGCCAATGTGGTTGAAATTGGTTCCCAAAATGGGTGGGATGCGGAAAGACTGGCAAATAAATTTAATATAGAAAACTCCGAAGTTTATATTATAGAAGCACATCCAGGTTTTTATCAATTTATCAAAACTCATTATCCTGATTATAACGTATTTAATTTGGCAGCCTCCAATGAAAATGATACCGTCATATTTAATGCTGGTAAGAACTTTGATGATGGAAGGTCTTCCTTTCTAGATAGGGATATATATGATTCGGATATCTTTACCAAGGTAAAAGTTAATAGCATAAGGATGGATAAATTAATTAAAGATAATAATATAAAACACATAGATATACTAAAAATAGATGTAGAAGGAGCCACGTATGAAGTGCTAGAAGGATTTGGTAATGAATTAAATATGGTTAAGTCTATACAATTAGAAGCTGAACTACAACCTTTATGGCCTGACGCTGTCTTGTGGGATGATATCAAAATATTCTTAGAAAAAAATAACTTTACTTGTTTCTGGACCCAAGATATAATAGGTCTTCAGATAGATTCCGTTTGGATAAATAATAAATATGAAATGTAAAGTAGGGTCTGTAGTAGTAGCCACCAATCAAGGACTTGGATATCTAATGTTAGATTTCTTTAAGAACAAAGTTATAGATAAAGTATTACTACAAGAATCACCGTGGTTCAAATCTAATCCCGAATGGTATGGTAAAGACCAAGTAGATTTGACATCACAAGAAAATTTTCCATACACTTCCACCCTAACTTCCAAAGAAAAGAAAAGAGTTGTTAGATTTCTCAAATCTATCGATTTATTATTATTCTTTGAAACACCCTTTAATTATGAAATCATAAAGATAGCCAATGAAATGAATGTAAAGTGCATTCTAATACCTATGTATGAGTGTACACTTTATCCTATAGAAGTAGATGCATATATAGCACCATCATTGCTCGATTTACAATATTACAATCGACTCTATCCCAACAAATTGAATAAGTTTATTAGAATTCCTGTTCCTAACGAAATAAAATGGAAAAGAAGAACACGAGCACGTACATTTGTACACAACAGTGGAAATGGTGGAGTATTGGGTCGTAATGGCACGGAAGAACTTATAGAAGCAATGGAATATGTCACATCCCCTATTGAATTAATCATAAGAAGTCAATCCAAAGATTATATAAATTACAATGATGACCATAGAATTAAAATAACAAAGAAACACATTCCATTTGCAGAGCTATGGGACAAAGGAGATGTATTTATTTTTCCTGAAAAATTCAATGGTCTCTCTCTCCCTATACAAGAAGCTTATGCAAGTGGGCTTTTAATTATGTCTGGTAATAGATTTCCCTTTAATGCGTGGCTTCCTCCTGAAGCTCTCATTCCTGTTCAATCCTATGATACTATATCAATAGTAAATATACCCATCCAGAGAGCTATTTATAATCCACGAGATATAGCGACTACAATCGACCAGTGGTATAATAAAGATATAGAAGATTATTCTATCGGTGGTAGAGAATGGGGAAAACAAAGTTCTTGGGATGCTTTGCGAAATGAATATCAATCATTTTTTGAGGAGGTTATTAATGAAAATATCAATCATTAAACCCCCTTCGGCTAATGTAGACCCGTGGATACCTGTTTTTAGAAAGAAAGGGGTAGAGGTCTTAGAAAATATAGTCGCAGAAGATTGTGATTTTATGGTGTGTGCTTCTCATAGTCAAATCAATATATTAGAACATTTCCATTCGCTGTATCCCGAAATTCCTATTATTAATTATAATTGGGACCTCTACGGATGGGTATGGAAACATCCACGGGGATATGATTGGACCAAATATGGTGAGTATCTAAAGAAAAGTAAAGAAATCTGGGTTCCTTCAGAAGAAGTTACATTAAGAACACAGGAATTCTTTGGACTTGGTACTCGATGTAAAATAATTAAATCATTCGCAAGATTTTTTGAATACGATGACATAAAAGATGAAAAATATATTCTGCAAGCGATGAGGAATTACACTGCGGATAAAAACTATGGATGGTTAAGAAGAGCGTGTACTGAATTAGACATCCCTTTGTATGAAAGCCAACATACCCTATCTGAACCTGAATTTCAGAAAGTCATAGCACACTGTTCTTTCCTATGCACAGAGTATTATGAAGCTTCTACGGGTGGTCTTACTTTACTAGAAGGGTATAGACTAGGTAAACCAGTTGTGGTAAGTGACTCTATTTATATGGGGGCACGGGATTACTTCGGTGATAAAGCCATTTATTTTAAAGATGATAGTTATGAACACTTCAAACAAACCATTGAAGATACGTGGACCAACCCCCCCATTTTAGACCGCGATGAATGTGTAAAATTTACAAATCAGTATAATGTAGAAGATATGGTAGACGAAATGATAGAGAGGTTAGAATGTCTAAAGTCTTCATAGCTACTTCCAGACCCATAGGACAGAAGTGTATTGAATGGGCAGAAAATAATATGCCTTATGGTTTTGAACTATGTGATACTATTGAAGAATCTGATATTGTTATATCAGTTTTATATGAAAAGTTATTTTCCCCAGAAATAATAAATCAAAAGAAGTGCTTTAATTTTCATCCCGGTTCATTACCGGAATACAGGGGGTCCGGTGCATTCAGTTGGGTAATAATAAACAATGAAAAGAAGTGTGGTATAACCCTACATCTTATAGATGATGGAATTGACGATGGTGATATCATAGAGATAAGGGAATTCTTAGTTACAAAAAATGACACTGCTTTATCTTTATTTAACAGGGGAACAGAAGTTATATATAGAATGTTTACAGAATGGTTTGGGGATTTATTAGTGGGTAATTATACGGCAGTGAAACAGCCCTCGGAGAATAACAGATTGTTTTTAAGAAAGGATTTACACAAGGCAAAGAACTTATCAAGATTTATCAAGGCGTTTTATTTTCCTTCCAAAGAATCAGCATATTATTATAATGCTATGGGACAAAAAATATACATTGACTACGATGCTTTTAAATAGAGAGATGGAGATATAAACCTATGCCACGAAATATAAAAAATGCAGATGTGTGTGTGATAGGGGGAGCTGGTTTTTTAGGCTCACACCTAGTGGATTACCTAATAGATAAAAGAAAATGTAGAGTATTGGTATTAGACAATCTAATTACTGGTCTTAAGAAACATATCCACGAAAAAGCAGAGTTTATATGGTATGATATTAGAGATGATGAAAACACTTTATCAGATATATTAAAGAATCGTTCCATAAAGTATGTTTTTAATTATGCTGCAGAGCCTTACATTCCAGAATGTTTTGAAAGACCAATGCATTTCTTTGATATTAATGCAAATGCAGTGTTGAAGGTATTAAATGCTTGTCAAAAGGCTAACATCAAAGCATTATTACAAGTATCTTCTGCAGAAATATATGGTGATATGACTGGTAAAACTAAGGAAAGTGACCCAATAACACCCCATTCTACTTACGGTGTTTCTAAGATGGCAGCTGATGGTCTTGTGCAGGTTCGATGGCGTGAAGCAGGGGTTCCTGCTATTGCTATGAGGCAATTTAATTGTGTGGGTGAAAGGGAGACACACGCCTATGTCATCCCCGAAATTATTTCACAGTTATCTGAAATATTCGATTCGGGAAATTTGTTTCCCGATAATGAAAAATTACCTATTCTTAAATTAGGAAACAATTCCTTTAGGGATTTCCAATACGCAGGTGACGCTGTTAGGATGGCGGTTGATTTGTTAGAGAACGGAGAGTTCGGAGAAGTTTACAATATGGGTAGTGAAGAGGGCGTACAGATTTATGATTTAGCAGAAATGATTGGAAAGGTAATGGGGTATAGGGGGGTTAACATTGCCGTAGATAAGAAAAGGGTTAGACCTTGGGAAATTTGGCACTTACAATCAGATAATACAAAACTATATAGTGTTATTAAAACACGACCAGAAGTATCATTGAAAGAAGCTCTCAAAAGAACTGTTGATTATTTCCATAATAATCAATGTCAGTGGGATTGGTAATGGGCGAAAAACGTAATCTCTATGACGACAAAGAATTCTGGGTAGGCCGAGTAAACGATGCAAAAGCACGACAAGACCCTTTTTATTCTATATACAAGTCTGGTCCTGTGGTGTGGGGTGAAATCATTAAGAATAGATTGTCCATAATTGCAGAAAAGATACCAACAGGAAGTAGAGTATTAGATGCTGGTTGTGCATTTGGATGGCTTGCGACCGTTCTTCCTTATATGCAAGCGATAAAATATACAGGTATTGACCACACTCCCGCATTAATAGATTATGGAAAAGAACTTTATCCTAGAGTCAATCTAATTGAAGCGCCCTTACAAGAACTTCCTTTCGATAATGATTCCTTTGATTGGGTTGTATGTTCTTGTGTTAAACACGGTATTGTTGAAAATGAAGAGAATGGTCTTATTGAAAAGGGACGATGGAAACAAATTGAATCTGAATTTATGAGAGTATCAGAAAATGCTATTGTCTGGCCCAGTTATTCAATGGACTATGAAATGGTTACAAGGAAATGAAATGCACTATTTAGAATTAGAAAAAGAATTTGCTAAATTTGTTGGAACCAAGGGATGTGTTACTGTTAATACAGGAACTGCAGCTCTTCATACTGCGCTGGAAGCACTTAATTTACCACCTGATAGTAAGATATTAGTACCAGATTTTACTATGTATGCAACAGCTTTAGCTGTTTATTATGCTCGTCTACATCCTGTTTTCGTAGATTGTGATGCTGATTTATTAATAGATTTAGATAAAGCAGAAAGCTTAATTGATGAAAGAACAAGGGTTCTAATGGTCACTCATATTTATGGAAGAATAGTTGATATGGATAGAGTAATGCAACTTGCCAAAAAATATAATTTAAGGGTTATAGAAGATGCGTGTGAAGCACACGGTGCTACGTGGAATGGTAAGCCTGTAGGGTCTTTTGATATAGGATGCTTTTCATTCTATAGAAATAAGATTGTTCACGGGGAAGAAGGGGGAGCTATCACTTCGGATGACACAGACCTTTTGAAAATAGCTGCTGATATGAAATCTATGTCATTTGGGGAATCCCATAATTTTTTTCATTCACAGATAGGTTTTAATTATAGAATGACAAATTCACAGGCTGCGATGATTTTAGATTCCCTCCACGAAGTGCGGGATAACTTAAAAAAACGCCAAGAAATAACAAGTAAATTCAATTCATTGTTTAATAAGAAATTTCAAATGCCTGATAATCGAGATGTAGTTTGGGTCTATGACCTTTACCATCCCCGTGCTGATACTGTAATTAAAAGACTTAAAGATGTTGGTATTATCGCTCGACATTCTTTTAAACCAATGTCATCAATGCCACTGTTCTCGTATCATAAAGTAAATGAAAATGCTTATCTAAAATCAAACGAAGTTTTTTATTTGGACATCGATGTCTCGTGGGATGACAAAACAATAACACAAATCTATGAAACAACAGCTACGATAATGGAGGAAGAATTGTGAATATAATTGAATATGCACGAAGCAATAGACCCTTTATGTGGTCTTACGAAGAATATTTATATTCCCGACTGGAACCAGTAGGTAATCCTTTCGTTAATAACTGTGAAGAATACTTGGGACGCAACACTTCTTACTTTGTTTTTGAAGAAAAAGGTTCTAACTACGCAGTGATGTTAGAGGCATCTGATGGTGCAGGATTTAGAAAGGGATGCCACTGTGTAAAGAAGGAGGTATGGCAAGAAATCTTAGATAGAAACGATGTCAAAGATTTTATAGTATTTAAAATGCAATGGGGTAAAGAAGATATTTTTAATCGATACTTTGCATTCCCAGATAAAACCCATCCCCTTGGTTATTTTACTGACTATCCTATGCAAACATATCAATATAATGAACGCAACAAATATAATGCACTGTTAAAAAAGAAGGATATTGATTTCTTCTGGGCAGGTACTGTAAATTATACTTTAGCAAAAGACAAGTGGCCTGAAGATATAGATATAAATTATTGGGCTAGTCGGTCACGCGTAGAAGGATACAAAGCACTAAAGAGGGTCGAGGAAAAACATCCAGAATGGAACATTGTTATCTCTGATAAACCTGCTTTTCCTAAACTAGAATACTTAGATTTAGTAATGCGTTCTAAAATCTGTTTAGAATTACCCGGCATAGGATGGTTCACGACACGATTCTTTGAAAACCTGATGTTAGGTAAATGTATAATGGGTAGAAGATTACCCCATCGTTTACCATACGAATTAAAGGAAGATGTACATTACCTTTCGATAGGGGATGACTACGAAAATCTAGAAGAATGTATGAAAAAATACATAAATGATGGTGCCAAGATACTAGAGATAGAAAAGAATGTTAAAGATTTACAAGGATATTTAACTCACGAATATGCATATGATAAGATGACCGAACTTATATATAATATGGTGGTATCCTACAATTTATGAAACTCTATCCACACGAAAAGATTGGAATACTGGGATACGGAGAAGTAGGACGGGCAGTTGCTCAATTCTATGAAGAACCATTAATAAAAGATATAACACGAGAGGATGGATTATTTAACTTGGACGTCCTCAATGTTTGCATTCCTTTTGAAGATAAAGAAGGTTTTTGTAAGATAGTTATTGATGAAATAAAACAGAGTAAGGCATCTCTTACTATTATCCATTCGACGGTTTCGCCCGGTACAACCCGCTATATAAAGGAAAACATTCCCGAGGAATATGAAGTAGCCCATTCTCCAGTACGAGGCATTCATCCTTTCTTATACGAAGGGCTGAAAACATTTGTGAAATATGTCTCTTCACCTACCAACAGGGGATTGGCTCACGCAATTGTTCATCTTCAATGTATTGGTTATAATGTTAAGCATATGGATAAACCTGAAACCTCTGAATTAGCCAAGTTATTAAGCACTACCTATTATGGTATGTGTATTGCGTGGACTGGCGAAATGAAAAAGTTTTGTGATGAAGTAGGAGTTGATTTTAATGAAGCGGTAAGAATGTGGAATGAAACATACAATGAAGGATACACAGAATTAGGCCATCCTAATTTTGCAAGACCAATTCTATATTCTCCTGATGGACCCATTGGAGGTCACTGTGTAACATCTAATGCTAGGTTATTAGAAAAAATCAAAGACAGTACAGCGTTGGAATTGATTAAAGAATATTCCTAACATTACCTTTAAGTAGAAAGACACCTATAGATTTTTATGTTCAAAAATACAGTCGCAGAATTCATTTATAAGAGGACTTACTCTCGCTGGATGGAAGAAAAGGGACGGCGTGAAGAATGGCCCGAAACCATAGAACGATATATCACTTTTTTAAATTCAAAAATTGACGATATTCCTCCCAAGACTCTTCGAAAAATCAGACAGTATATGTTAGAATTTGCCGTGATGCCGTCGATGAGGATGCTGTGGGCAGCTGGTGACGCAGCGGAAAAGGATAACACTTGTATCTACAATTGTTCATTCGCAAAAATCAATTGTATTGAAGCCTTTGCAGAGTGTCTTCACATCCTGATGTGTGGGACGGGTTTCGGTTTCTCAGTTACCCAAGAAGATGTGGACCAACTTCCCGAAGTACCGGAAGGTATACAATCAGGACAGAACAAACCTAAAATTATTATTGATGATTCGCGAGAAGGATGGGCAGATTCAGTTAAGATTTTACTCACCCAACTATATGATAGACAGAATATTTATTTTGATTATTCTGAACTTCGACCCGAGGGGGCACGATTGTCCACGATGGGAGGACGGTCATCAGGACCGCAACCACTTATCAAATTGCACGATTTCGTCAGGGAAACCCTTCATAACGCGCAAGGACGACAACTCACTACCGTAGAGGTTCACGATATCATTACTCAGATTGCAGAAATTGTGGTCTCGGGAGGAGTGCGTCGCAGCAGTGAAATCTCCTTATCTGATTTAGATGATGAAGAGATGCGTCACGCAAAGGACTGGCCTTTCCCTATTCGCAGGGCAATGGCAAATAATTCTGCTATTTATCTTCAACGGCCCGCTGCTCCTGATTTCTTAAAAGAATGGGGCGCCTTAGCAAAATCGGGCACCGGAGAACGGGGTCTCTTTAATTTAGAAGCTGCTCGAGCACGTGCTCCTGCTCGTAGATATGCACCGCTTATTGCTGGCACCAACCCTTGTGGTGAAATAATGTTACGCGATATGGAATTCTGTAACCTCTCAGAGGTAGTTGTAAGGGAAGATGATAACCTAGATACACTTCTTGATAAAGTAGAAACAGCTACTTGGATGGGTGTTTTGCAGTCCACTTTCGTAACCTTTCCTTATCTCCGGTCCAAATGGGCTAAAAATTGTGCCATAGAACGCCTTTTAGGGGTCAGTCTTACGGGTCAGATGGATAACCCCTCCTTGATGCACTCGGAGTGTTTAAAGGCCCTTAAAATGCGAGCAATACGCATTGCTCGTAAAGGTGCTACCCAGCTTGGCATAAACGTACCCGTAGCAGTTACCTGTGTTAAGCCTAGTGGTACTGTTTCTCAGCTAGTGGATTCTGCTAGCGGATGTCATCCTAGATATGCTAAGCATTATATACGGAGGTATCGAATCGCAGCCAGTGACCCATTATTTAGGATGTTAAAAGATGTGGGTGTGCCGTGTAATCCTGAAAATGAACAGACTGCTAAGACAGCAACCACGTGGGTGTTCGAATTTCCAGTTCAATCACCCGAAGGGTGTATCACACGCAAAGATATTTCTGCACTAGAACAACTCAAACACTATAAAAATCTTCAGATAAACTGGTGTGAACATAATGCAAGTATGACAGTATATGTCAAAGACGAAGAATGGTTCGAGGTAGGGAACTGGGTCTATAAGAACTGGGATATCATCAATGGAGTATCTTTCCTACCCTTCGATGGGGGACACTACGAATTGGCACCTTATGAGGAAATTGACCATTATACTTACGAAACCCTTATAAAGAAATTCCCCGATATTGATTATAGCAAGCTTTCCGAGTATGAGCTTCAGGACGAAACTGACGGTTCTCGGGAATATGCTTGCACATCGGACAAGTGTGATGTTTAAATGGAAGAAGACGTAACTGGACAGCCTCGTAAAATGGGAAGATATGGTAATACCAATGGATGGCAAATGGATGCTCCCACCGCATTTACCTCAGTAGAAATAGATACTAGATATCTTGAAATAACAGGACGTGAAAGATTTAAGTATGGTAGTTACACTCCCGGCGCTGGAGTTGTTTATAGAACACTTGTTCCTAACAACAGCGAATGTCAAGGAGCAGGACCTGGTGTAAGTCCCGGTCGTAAGATAGGGTCTTCTGATGCAGATTATCTAGCATCAACTTAAGTTCTTATAAAATCTGCTAGGATAGGTGGCCTCTTATTTATAGTTAATTTAAGGGTAAACCTTGCAGGACTGAAAGTTAAAGTTTTTCCAATTATTCTAAAATTACCATCAATTCCTGTCTCATCATCATCGATATATATAACATCATTCTCTTTTAGATAAGCTCCTTCAAAGGTAGACATCGTATATTCATATTTAGATTTAGTATTTGCCCTGAATATCTTTTGAGCAAAATCCATACACTCTGCTTTGCTTTTTAATTCGTTATTGGATACTTCTAAAAAATAGTCTCCAAATGCAGTAGCAGCTGAATCGTGAGTAAAAGATGCACTCACACCATCTCCTCCCACAACGACAGTAGAAGGAATGTGACGCTGAACTGCATAGAAGGAAATGATATTCTTGTCATAACTATAAAACTTAATCGGTGTAGCATTTTCTATATCAGCCCGGCTTTCCAAACGTAACTGGGATTTAGTGCCATCATCTTTTACAACTATTATATTTTGACGAGGGTAGTCCTCATTAGTCATATCTATGGCCTTCTTAAGATAAGAAGTGATTTCATCCAGTATCACCACTACACCCCGTGGATTATCATTTTTAATAACAGGTGTGGTATCTCCTATGTAGTCGGTGCCTACGATGTTGTCCAATTTAGCAAGCCTAATTAATTTAACAATAGATGCACCCGCTGTAAGGCCATCGATATTCTGGTTATCATCCAATGTCACACGTGCTCGCTGATGTCCGGTTAAATATCCTAATATATCAACTGCACGGAACTTAACATTATTGTTAGCTCCCACGGTATTTTCTATAATGCGCCCCCTGAAAATAGGAGTGCCGTCACCTTCTTGGAAAAAGACTGTTATTTCCTTATTCCAATACTTACGATAATTACTTTCTCCTAGAGGAGCTACAAAATTCAACTCTGCTGCAGTGCTACCTCCCCGTTCTTTAAGAGAAGCTTGTGTAAAATGAATTTCCTTTCCCTCAAGAAAGATTTTAGTTGTATCCTTTCTCATTAGATGAACCTCCCAGCGGTTCTATATCGGACATCAATATTCCATTTCCATCAATCAGACAGATTTCTTCAACTATCATAGTAAATGAAAAGGGTTTGGAAGCCCTCTTTCCTCCCGTCTGGTGGGTCTCCACCACGCCATTGATATATCCAAAGAACCTGACATATGTGCCGTCTTTCTGTTGCTCGTCCCACATTACTCTTATACTTTCAGCTTCCATACGCTTAATCAGGCGTAGTGTATCGTAAGTAGTATAGTCAGCACTAAATCGTGTAAAGTTTGACTCATCTCCTAATGCGTTTCCTCCGAAACTAATACTCTGAATAGGAGTTCCAGTTCGTTTAATAAAGACCTTTCCTCCTTTGCTTATGGCCTGATAATAAGTACCCGCATAATTTACATTTACATCCGTAGTAAGTGCTATGTAAGATAAATCATATGCAGTATTGTCCTGCTGGATTATCGTCTGGGAAGAAGTATTATTGAAAGGTAAAGCATTCCATAGCTCCGTTCCGGGCTGAGTACCACTTATGAAATGACTGCCTGTTAATACTATCTTTAAAGGATAGACGTCTATAAAATCATTTATCATCTGATTTACCATTGCACTAGAAGAAAACACATAATTAAATGGATAAACTGTGGCACTAGCGTTAGGAACATTGCCAATATATCCTCCGAAATTGGTTGCCTTAGGAGCCCCATCGAATACGTCATAGACATTTACTACACGCATTGTTCCATCCATTTCTGTGGTTCCTGAAGTAGTAGCTATAGCATTTAAAGTTCCCGATGCCAAATATAAACGGTCAGAAGCAGTGTTACTAGAGGCTACCCAGTATACCTTCTTAGTGTCATCCATCTCATAGGTATGCTGATATGTGCCTATCTGTTCATCAGTATAAGCACTTAAAGCAGAAGTACTGATAATATATTCATTAAAGGGAGTTGCACTTTGCCAACCAAAAGAAATCGCGTCTGTAATCACTTTACTATATGCATCAGCAGCTAGCCCAATTCCGACGCTGGTATTCCCAGGAGTTATTCCTCCTGTCAAACCTGACGCAGAAATCTGAGCCCAATCACTAGGCATATCAAATTCTATGAAGCCCGGTTTAGTTAAGGTATCTTCGTATTCTACATATTTGCTATTACTGGTATCCTTTAATTGTCGAGTTACCTTGGTAGTATCAGTAAAATCCAATGGCACCCATTCTGCCCGTTGTGTAAATTTATCCTCGAAAATCTTATTATATAATCTCAAATAATAAACCCCTGCTATTTTATTACCTTCTGTATCTACAGTTAGATTGGACATAAGTTCCTTTGCATAGGGAGTAGTATTGAAAAATATCTTATTGGTTTTCACATCGTTAGCCAAAATCAAATATTCAGAAGCACCTCTGGCCTTATCATCTGGGTCTATAAACGCCATCGTATTCCAGCCGCTCACGTTGATAGGATATCCATCAGTATTATAATAGGACCCGCTTGTATAAACACCTGTTTGATTTCCTGCCTGCATATCCAAAAACCAGTTGTTAGCTGCATCGGTATCCAGAACGGGGGTGATGCGGTAAACTGCCTTGAAGGTATCCAACGTGCTCGTCTTAGGTTGTCCCGTCGCACACGTCATCCTAGTAAGATGATACTGTTCATAGAATTGATTGAAATCATTGAGGGGAAATTGGTCTCGGATAAAAGCGTAAGTATCAGAACCAGTTGGGTTATACAATCGTGTTGACCCTGTAGCAAACCCTGCTGTACTACTGGCCCCTAATGTAAAACTTCCCCTCAGCCCTTCAGGTCTGGTATAATATGTATATCCCACACTCTTTAATGTGTCAGAGGTCTTAGTAGTGTCGGTCAGGTCAGTGCTTGAAGTAGCCTGCCATTGCTTGATAGGGCTCCAGAATACCTTTCCGTCATCAACCTTATATGTTGAGAGGGAAGTGTTGGAAGCCTTGGTACGGCTTTGGGAAAAATCCAGAGTAGATATCCTGTCGGTTGCCCTTTTAATAGGGTCTCCACTTGAAACATAAGTAATGGGATACCAATAACTGTCATCTCCTAGTGCTATCAAGAATATCTTGAGTTTATTAAAATCGTTTCGAGCGTCATTACTATCACTGTTTACCCATTTGGGAGTGATAAGCTTTATTTCTAAAATCTCTACCTGTCTAGGTATTTGAGCAGTAGCCACACTTACTAAAGGGGTACCATTAGTAGCAGCTACTGATATTAGCACATCCTGAATTACTTCTTTCACAACTCGTTCATAACCTATTTTGGAAGTATCGGTACCATCCGCCATAGTATAGGTAGTAACGGCATCGACATACTTAACTTTGATTTGAAGGGACTGGCCCGCTATAAGAGATGAAGAAGATATTATGGGAGGAACAAAAATACAGGTTTGTTTTGGACCCTCTGCGAAAATACTGTTATCTATGCCACTCTTTACTACCTTGTCCTCTACTTTAAGGGTAGGAAGGGGATTCCCATCTTGCACCGTCATTCCGCTGATGTTATTTACTTTCTGTTTAGGGTCTGGAATAGTAGTAGAAGATTTACTGTTGTCATAGAAATATTTGGATATAAATCCTGCCGAATTGACCGTCCTTATGACAGGATAGAATGAACCAGTCTTTGTATATGTGTGGGTTAATTCAATTGTGTTGGAATCAGTATCCAGTTCTTTCCATTGGTAGATGGCCTTCTCCAGACTATTATCCTCTCCGTCATCCCAATCCACGTATACCCAGTCCACATCCGAATCATTGAACGTAAAGGTTCCTGACGCTTCTGTATAAACTTCTACCGGAGTGGTTCCCCATACTAAACTCATATGCCTGTCACCTTCCAGCTTACCATAGGGGATTTTCCTATATCACGTGTATTCTTACCTCTTATATTATGGTAATCCATTACAAATAATCGTGCAGTATAGGGAATAGAATCATTAGTTGTACTTCCTGTCACTACATCGTTATAAGAAGAGGCATCCAATATATATTGTCCGACATTAGAGGGGAAATATATAGTAGAACCCGAATAACTGGTTATCTCTTCAATGAATCCAGTAAAATAGTTGGACCCTGAAGTCACGCTGTTACCTGAAGCCCCCACAAATACATTACCAGATATACTTATAGCAGTGGAATAGTCCTGTGTGTCCTCCAGTTTTCCGTTAACGAACAGTTTCCAATTATTATCAAGCGCATTCTGGTCATAGGTGACACCGATAGCCAATGGTTGCACTCCATCACAATCGTAACGATTGGTACTTGTCAATGTCTTGGAAGACCCGGCGTGTGTAACTACAATTCTATTGGAAGATACGTCGATTTTGAATTGACTTGCTGTATAATATGTATCAAAGATAGTACCCGTTGCTGCTGAAGGCTTGGTATGACATAAAAAGCTCCATTTTGCAAGCCCTGAAGCGAGTACACGCACTTCACTGGATACTAGGTAATCGTCAGTTCCATCAAACTTCGCTCCATAACCAGTAAATCCTTCTATATCAGCAGTTAATGTCCCACTGTTATTAAAATTGGTCTTGGTAGCGTCTGTCTGGCTCGTATAATATCCAAAGGTAGACCCTGTTTCATTCAGGGGAGTCCAGAAATTAATATTATGATATTTATTATCAATGTTCTTATCACTGACGAAAAGCGCACGATACCAAGTATCCTTGTTTTGCTCATCCCAAGATAATGCTATGGATTGCATTGTCGAACCTACTGATTCGGGAGCGAAAGGTGTTAAAAGTGGAGTGGCTGTCAAGATTGAGACTTCTGGTATTGAATCAGTCAGCCCAAAAATCATCTCGGCCTTGTTGGAACCTTCACTAGTATCAATATTCACCTTATATTCGCTATCTACCATATCCATAAAAGTAGGCTTAACTACGAAATTAAAAATTGTATTGGGTTTAGGTCGTGCGGTAGTAATATAATTAGTCATATTTAAATAATTCTGACCTGCCCGGAAAAAATCTCGTCGGATATATCCTTTAGCCGTAAGGGAAGCCTCGTCATTTGCTTTAATCGCACCAAATCCATAATCTGTTTCCAGTTCGACCACATTATCTGAAGGGTCTGTAAAATCAAAATTCCAATGATTCAAGCTAAGACCATCATCATATAGAAATTCATTGTAAGTGCTTCCAAAAGTGGTTCCTCCACTTACTGGAAGAACAGCAGTGTAGTTTCTTTTTGCCAATAATGTTGCGTTAGAACCTGTAGCAGTTTGCCACCAGCTTGCATATCCTGTACTTGAAGAAACATTAGCTATCTGTAAATTAAGCCAGTATTTGTAAGGACTGATATTCAAGGCTGGCATTGAGGAAGCTCCGCTAACAGGGTTCCACACATCCCACTGATTACCATTAATATCATCAGCTAATACAGAACGACTGAGGGTAATGGTATTTCCGTTGGGAGGTCCTTCCTGATATAATGCAGTCTTATAACCACACGAGCCTGTCCCTGCAAGCAAATTAGGATAAGTATACATACCACCCCCTATTTCTATCACGTATCGGGTATCGCTCGGTAAATTGAAAATCTGAGGTTTGTCCACCGTAATGGTCCTTCCGTTATCCCCTATGCTTAGTATCTTAGCCTGATGTAATGGATTACCAGTTTCTGACCATACATCTCCCGAACCAGCATCGACAAAACTACTGCTAACACCAATCCATCCCTTCTGGGTGAACCTGTCCACATAATTAGTATCGCCTCCTACCTGTATTCCATCATTGGTAGGTGAGTCTTGAACGGCTAGATTCGAAAACCATTCCTTTCCTATTTTAGTTGTATAAGTGCCTTGGTCCCAATATCCCCCTGAAATATAAGGGATGGGTTTTATCTGGGCCTCATTTATAGCAAAGAAATCATTGAAAAAGAATTTAGAGCCACTCACACTACTCTTACTATCGAATCCAAGGGATATATATGAACTGGCAATAGCATTAGGCAATCCGAAGAACTTATCCTGTCCGGACAAATTCACATCAATCGAACCACTGTTAAGAGGACGCACACTCATAGCTGCAGGAATATCCACAAGGCCAGGTGAAGGATTTTCCTTAACGATAGTGGTGTTAGTAGTAGAAGTATTCCATCCATAAAAGGCAATCCGGTCTACCATAATGTCCACTATTTTATCATCATCCGTCATAGAATCCGGGAGGAGGTTATAATTTACACCGCCCGTAGTACTGCTTGATGCATTTATAGCACGTAAATTACTTGTCCATAATGTCAGGCAAGAAGGCCAGAGTTTACCAGTTCCACTAAAAGCATTGTCTGTTTTTATATGTGCTTGACTTATTGCTCCTCCACTTGCTACGGTAGTGAAATAGACCAGTGATTTATTAGCCCTATTCATATCTAATTTGATACGCATATTTATCCATTCACCCATAGGTATAGTGGTATCATACGCAGTCCCCTGCACATTTGATAAAGTATCATAAAATAAATAATTGCCATCTGCTAGGGACTTTTTTACCATAGGTCCGCTAGAGGCTGTTGATTCTCCATTACAGAAAACATTAACAAGGCCTGAACTCTCCTCCGTCCTTATAAATTGAATAAAGGGAAATCCAGCAGTAGCAAGTTGATAATCCCCCATTCCCGTCTCATCTCCAGATGGAGCTGTAGGTGCCATCTTTACAGTAAAACACCTAGTAGCTAAAAATTTGCCGACACTGCTAGCATTTCTAATTTTAGGTGCGACAGGCATCTGATTGATTTTGAATACTATTTCAATCTCGGGAGCATAAGAAGGAACATCATTATCAGCAAGTAGTGGATGTGAAGTAGTTACATCCATCGGTACAGGCATAGGAATTCCAGCTATGGGAGCCATAATATCCTGAGTAAAGGGTGAACCCGAAGTGCTTCCCCTCCCAAACGGATTCGCTCTATCTTGAGCATCCGTACCATCCAGACTTCCGCTATAATTTTCCCATAGTGATTTCAATCGTAGAATAGAGCCATCTCCGAAACCTGCCCCATTTTCTAAATTAGCATAAGTATAACACATCGGAGTAGATGTATCTCCTGGTCCTTCCAACGTCTGGTCCTTGATATCTCTTATATCTGGAGCCTGATGCACATTATAAAAAATAGTATTATATTGAGTGGCCTTTGCTAAGAAATTCTCATCAAATTGATTATTAATAGTCTGGAATTGTATCATAGAAGTAACAGGCTCAGCGCCAAGCTTCAGCCATTCCTCTCTAGTTCTACCTCCAACTCCTGAGACTCCAGTATTGTCATCAGTTCCAAACCCCAAAAACTTACCTTGGAAAGAAGGATAATATTTACCATTCTCTTTTTTAGTAAGAAGAACATATTCGTTTTTCCCCGGACCAAAACTGGAACCACCTACTAACCACGCAGCCCTCCTATCAAACCAATCTCCAATACCAGTTTCACCCAATGGGTTAGGGAGCCAAACATCGCTAGCATTGGTAGCTAGAGCCTGCATCAACTTTTCTCTAGTAACTCTCAAAGAATGCTCCATAATTATTTTTCCCGTGTCAAGAGGGGAGTCAGGACTTTCCATAAACCATTTATTCACCCCGTCAAAGTCTTCCACTATCCACGGTGTCTGAAAATCGATATAGGAAGAAAGGACAGTAGGATTGCCCACCGTACCACTTGTAATAACCAAATTACCTTCCGTAATACTAATATTATCTTTTAATTTATATACATCCACCCACGGAGCTGTCTGAGTATTAGCCTGAGATAGACTATTAGCATACATTCCAAGATACATCTCTGTTATCTCTCCATCTCCGTATTGCCAATCACTGTCCGTAATCACGTTTGTCTTTCCCATAAAAATATTCGTATCAGCAGAACTTTTCAAAGTCGTGTTAGTTCCAAGTCCTGTATAGACATCGCCATAGGCAGGACTGATACCTATGTCACCCGATAGGTCTTTCCTTACATAAAAGGTATTTGGTGTAGCTTCAATCGTTGTTACCATTCATTATCCTCCTGCCACTGAACTTGAATTCTGCATTGATGATGCTAAATCATTAGTATTGAACCAAGCATTGTCCACTGTTAGATTATTCAGCTCGGTGCTATAAGAACCTAGCGGTGCAGGTGAACCTCCTGCAGATTGGGTATAAGCTCCAGATTCCATACTTCCGATAGCATTCATTCCTCCATACATCCCAGCAACTCCAGCAGTAAATCCTGCAGCACCTCCCACAGCTGCTCCTATAGTAGCACCAGTAGCTATACGCGCACCCATTATAGGTAAAGTTCCTCCGTAATATAAACTTGCTAGTGCCCCCGATTTAGCTCCTACTAGTGCTCCTGACACAGCTCCTATAAGAGCTCCACCAAGTCCACCTACGATTATCGCAATAAACTTAGCTGTGGCTCCTAATACAGGATTTATATCATTTAGTATATCTCCCAATCTCCCCATAGCTAATCCAAATCCAACAGCTAATCCCATACCACTTCCAAAGAAAGTAGCAAGCATCCATACCTGAAAGACCGTCTTTACGAGCCACGGGTCTAAGCTTGCTAAGTAAGACGTTAACTCATTGACTGCCCAGAACATCATAGTCATTGAATCGAACATTCCCTTCCCTGCATCAGCCAGATTCAGCATAATATCTACGATATTTTCTAATACCATTCCTAGGTTTTCAATGAACTTAATAGCCACATCTCTTATCTTATACCCAAAATCAGTAAGAACCTGACTGCCATCAGCTGCAGTTGTAATAAACTTACTCTTCAGAGTTTCTACCAGTGATTTCAATGCATAATCGAAACCATTAATAGCACCCGTTCCTACATATGTAGCATCAGATAAATAGAAAACCGAAAAAATGGCATTCTTTAGCAATTGTATTTGATTTGTTAAAGATGCCTGTTGATATAGAGCCATTTCATTAGATGCACCTTGTGAATTAACCAAATCATCAACCGCTTTCTGGAATTCCTCAGCATTCTGGGCCAAGTGAACGAAAGCAGTCGCACCACGAATGTTCAAATCTTTCATCAAGACCATCATTATATCCATCTTGGACACATCTTCTCCCATTGCGTCACTGAATTGCAATGCAATCTCAGTTAAGTCCCGCATATTACCTTCAGTATCCAGAATCTCTACCCCTAGTTTCCTGAAAGCAGCGTTGTTATCATCGGCGTGTTCCACGAATTGTGCAATGGCCTGTCTCAGACCACGACCTGCAATACCAGCTTCCAACGCACGGTCTGTTAATATTTGCAAAGAACCTAACAACTGGTCCACACTTTGCCCTGCAGCAACAAAGAAAGGCATAGCAAACTTAACTGCAGCAGAAAGGTCTTTCCATTCGATAAGTGATTTATTAATAGTATAAGCAAATTTATCTGCAATTTCCGCTGTATCATCCATTTCAAGACCAAAACCTTTGATAACCTGAACCATCAACTTACCAAGCGTATTGAAATCTCCCTGAACCGCCATTGTAAGGGTCAATGTGTCTTTCAGTGCAACCATCGATTCTTCCGCAGTCAAACCCGCAGATGCGAACTGATACAAAACACGGGAAGCATCCTCATAATTAATACCAAATTCGTGACCAAATTTAATCACTTCATCAGACATTGAATACAAATTTTCACGCGTAGTCTGGAAAATAGAATTAGCATTAATCAATTCTTTTTCAAAAGTCATAAAGTTACGGGCTACCATCCCCAATTGAAAACCAAAAGTAATAATAAGCATAGAAGACCGTTGAATGGCATTGGAAAATGCTCCTATTAATGTCTTAGCTACTCCGATAAGCCCCGCCCATATATCCATTATATTGTTTTGCATTACATCTAATGCTTTCCCGAATATACTTGCTTTAGGTTCAACATCCTCAAGACTGCTTTTAATTGTATCTGAACGATTTTTCCAACTGGCTTCACCTCTAATAGCGTGAGCAGCCGCACGTGCTTCCTTCACACGAGCTTGACCAGTAATCTGACTTATAGCTTTAAGTTCTTTACGAAGTTGGGTCATCTTCCCTTTCGTATATTTTTCGTCTAGGCTTTTCACTAAAGCATTGGCCGTTTCAGTAGATGTTTTTAATTTCTTTCTAGATTGACCTGCAAATAAATCGGACAGACGTTGGGACTGCATCCCAGATTTCTTTAAATGATTCTGAACTTGACCTACAAATTTGTTAAAAGCAGCTGCTGGTGGTAAAATTAAACGTAACCCCACACCACCCATAAAAAGGGTACCTAGATAACCTGCCATCTATCTTATCTCCTATAATAAACCACGGAATGATTTATTCTTTTGTTCAGCCTCCTTGTAATACTTTCGTTTCTTTTCCATATATGTAATCCACCCAGACCTTACTTCAGGCCTGTCTTTTGCCATCTGGCTGATATCCTTATCGGTATACCCATCCATACTATGCAAATTCTTATACTCTACAAGAGCCATCAAGAGCCCTTCTAGAACAAATCGTGGAGTATTACAAATCTCATCCCACGACATTCCAAGTTCTATCATTAGTGGGATAAACAAGAGCACAGGCTCAGGTGCCTCATTCATCCAGTGATAAAATTTTCCTTAGCACTTGTTTCCACTTGCAGTACTTCTGCAGTTACTAGATATCGAAGGGTTGCTGGTAATGAGTTCCAGCTCTCACCCGTAAGGGTAGCCGAATCTGGGTTTTTCTTATTGGCCTTGTCTATCATCAACAAAATCCTTTCAGTTCCCACTTCCGTTGCCCATTTAGCACGTTCATCCTCAGGAATATCCTCAGGTAGAAATTTTAATTTAGGTTCTTCCTGCTCTTCCAATTCACAGAACTGGAAGGTAAAATCCTTACCACGATAATTGACCGTGGATGTTTGCACTTCTTTTGTAAGTGATACTAGCTCTTCGATTGTCCATACATTTTCTTCTGACATTTTTTTACCTCTTTCTATTCATTAAATCGCATTAAATACCCGCAGCAGTCGTCAAAGCTACCAACTCAGCTTCACTGGAGCCTGACGCCATAATTGGAGTTACATACGAATAGAATTCTATCGTTTCTTCTTGTGCATTCTCAGGAGTAACGGTGTGAGTATGTGTGGTAATACACGAATTAGGAATTGCCAATACTTCATTAGTAGGCAATGTTCCTCCCGCTTCATTCTTAAACACTAAGTATAACCTATATCCAAAATTCTGATTCTTGGAAGTAGTAAGACCATCATTAACAGTCCACGTCCCCCCTGTAGCATCAGCACCACCTGTATTATAAACACCATCACGAGCATAGTTATATAGCAAATCAAATGTACTATTAGATACTTTACGAGTAACAGTAATTACGAATTCTTTCTTTATCTCTGCGCTCAGGTTCGTATTCTTTCCCATAAAGGATAAATCCTCTGACACTACTCCGGGAGAAAAATCAATGCCTGTCACATCTGTAATACGTGACCCATTAGCAATCCCTACGTGACGAGCTGGAATAGTAACGTATCTACCCGCAGCACCTACGTTGTCTCCATAAGCTCCGGTTCCGCTACCCCAATATCCAGTCATAGCATCACTTGAATTACTACCTGATAAAGAACCACTGATGGATTCTGTCGTCATATAGATGTTTACATCTCTTCCTAGAAAATATGTCATTAGAAATTCGCCCCCGATGTTGTAGCTACACTTGCAGAACTACTAATAACAGGTTTAACATTACTAGTAAATTCCAAACTATCTTCCTGTGTTCCATCCGCATTCAAAGTTACCGTATGAGCCGTCATTTGAGCATTGCGTATAGTCATCACTTCAGCAGGAGAAGTATCCTTGAGGTATACGGCTAATCTGTATCCAAAAGTAAAAGCATTATCAATACCGGGTTCTTCTAATCCGTCGTATAGAGTGCCATCGTCTTTTACACCCCATCGACCGATGTTGCCACTACTATCACCTATATAGATTGCATCAAAAACTGCATTCTTTTTCTTAAGTGTCAGTGTAACAGTGGTCGTCTTGTGGACTTCTGCCTTCAGCGGAGTCTTTGCCCCAATATAGGACACATCTTCATCCATCGCACTAAGTCCCAAATCCAATGCCGTCAAATCTACCAAACTACTTGAAGCTGCTAAATTTCCGGCTGTCATCTTTGTAATGCCATTTGTAACAGCAACGCCTGTTCCAGATACCGCATAAGCACCTGAATTGTTGTTAACTACTACACCATAAGTGGCATCTTCAGTCGTCAAAGCGACTTCACAATCATTCCCTAGAAAGTAGGCCATACTTATCTCCTTGATACATATTGGATTTATTTATATTTAAAGGTTATGCTACTCTAGATGCCTTCCAATTGCCTTAACTCCTTTTCGTAGACGGCTTTTAGACCTGAACGGTCTTGTAAAATGAAGGGACGCACATATAGAGGAGGGTGCCAAGTTCTGACTTCATCAGCATAAGGCATCATCTTAGCACCGGGTTCTCTTCGGTTTGGCCTTTTTCCGCCTTCCCTCATATATTTAGGCCTAACATATTGTTTTATCCACGTTTTCCAGCCTCTTGTGCCACTTCTTTGGTCAATAAACAATTCCTGTTTTCTTCCCTTTTCTATCCACATACGGAACCATAGCCAAAATGAACTCGTCATTGCCGAAGGATTAACTAAATTTTCCCAATTGCGCGTCTCGAACCATTTCATACTGCCATCGCTTACCCATTCAAATATCGCCTCGGCTGCTACTCCCCGAGTGACCATTGTAGCTGTAAATGCGTGATTGCCCCACGTAGAATGCTCGAACCGAAGGAACTTCTCCGATTCTGAATAAGTAATTTGCATACGCTGTTTCTCCCACGTTGCATATCCTTTTTCAGAAAAATCCTTAATAACGCTGGATATTTTCTTATAGGCTTCCTCGCCCATAATATCCTTCATAGCTGCTCCTGTCAAATTATCATTGGCTCCGAAAATATAACCAGGAACAATAGCAGGGATGTGTCTACCATTTGGCCCTCTAATAGTGTGGATATACATTAAAGCAATATCATTTCCTACAGGCGCAGTTACCATATAAGCACTAGCTGACTCAGTCTTTCCCATTCCCATATGTTTCTTAGGGTGTTTTACATCTTGTAAACGACGAGCAGCCTGTCCAGCCATTCCTGCTTCTGTGCCAGCCTTACTGGTCTTCGTATCTCTAGGAGCATTCTTCACACCATACTTAGCTGATTCATCTCCTATGTGTCTTATAAAGGCCTTAATGCGTAACCAATCGCTTTTTTCTTTAGCATCATTGGTCATTTGAAATGATTTCCATTCCTGAGGATATTTTTGCATCAATTGTTGCTCAGTGACATCAAAACCTGCAATAGCATCTTGCCATCCCCGAGTGGCCTCTTCGTTAGCCCATTCCATTTGGCCCTTCTTTTCTTTTTCTAATATGTAACTTACGAGCCGCTGAAATGTATTGGCCTGTTTATCACGATGAATATCCAGTCGTTGACCCGCAGGTCTAATGTTTGTTCTTTTTCCAGCCTCTTTCATTCCCGTTACCAAGTTCCATTCCTTCCCTGCCAACATCAATGGCAATATTTTATCTGCCACATAAGCCATCGATTCCTCAGCTGATTGTGAACGAATCCAAGGAATGCCTCCTGATTTGGTTTTTCCCCATCCAAGTTTGTTATATCCTCCTCCGTGTCCTCCAAACTGCCCAGGGTACCCTCGTATGGCTGCATCGGGTTTATAGCCTGTCTCTTTCTTAATTACCTGATGCCAAGTACCAGCCTGACCCATAACTTTTATAAAACTCGCTATCATCTTATATGTCAGTAATTTTATTTCAACATCCATTCCTGCCTTCAAATATATCTGTTTCTGTTTCCTCATCAATGCCTCTGCACCACTGTCATCTTCAAAGTACAAAGCCCGCATATAAGCACCAGGTCCCGGCCCCGCCCATAGACGACGAGCTTTCTTAGCACCCGGCTGTTCCTTTGGTCTAGCTCTTTTTCCCACCGTTCCTAAATCTCGGCTCTTATAGACATTAAAAGAATAATTTCTTAACTTCATATAATCGCTTTCTTCCCCATAGAAGTTAGCACGTGAAGGCTGAAGTCGAAAACTATGAGGGTCTCCCGAACCCTCACCTACCTTTCTAAAAATATATTGAATAGGAGCTCCTGTGGGTCCTTTTGAATTCTGGTCCGTTGTTATTCCCTTACGTGCCAAAAGGGCTGTCATACCCAAATTGAACATACGTCGGCCCCGCAATGTACCTGGACCCATACCACCTTTTGAGGGTGCCTGTGTGCTTTCAACTATTCCCGGCATATCTAACTCGGTAAATCTCTATAATTCTTGAATACTAGCATATAGACTGCAGAAGCTCCCCACAGTTCCATCTCAGCATCATATCCTATATCAGTCCAATTAGAAAGTTCCTGATGTGTTATTTCCACTGTAGCAGGCCACGTCCCGCCTCTATCTGAACCCATATCAGTAAAAGTATTGACCACGTTAAGCATCAGGTAATTCATAAGGCGACGTTGTTTGAAAAGCTCATCATTTACGGTCATCTGGGCATCCTTATCCACAATAAGATGTACCATATACATCAGTCCTACCATTTCCCCTATCTTATCCTCTCCTCCAAATGACAGTTTCTCTCCCATAAACTTATCAAAAAGACCCGAACTGGTGATTTCAAGGATTAAAGCGGGATAAGACAAATCGACCGCCTCTGGATATTGCCCAAAAACGTGACATCCAGGAAAATCAGAACGCAGTTGGGTTATCATCTTACGTTCAATAATATTAATATAATCAGGTGATGCCATCAGTAGGCCCTCCTTCGGCTTTCCCGTTTACCGGCAGTCCTGACGCAGTCGAACACCATATACTCATCATTGTAATCATTAATGCTATGCACTATCCACTCGATACCCTTGTAGTATTTAACAGCTCTGATGTATAACTGACTTCCAGAAGCACTTGAGGATACATTCAACGAAAACAGATTCAAATTGCCCTTATAATCAAAGGTAGAACCACTTGTTATATCTACCGCATATCGTGTTCCTCCCAAGTAGACACTGGATGTAGAAGCAGGGTGGGTAAGTGTTCCGCTTGCAAAGGGATAATCAACCGTCAACCAGCTTCCCGTGGGAACGGTTAAGGTCGTATTGTCAAAAGTTGTACCATAAGCTGCCGTGCTTCCTCCGTTATAAGTTTTCATATTATGTAATGTAACTGCTCCCGATGCCTTGACTTGAAAGGTAAGACGGTTGGATTCCAGAGTATTCTGTGAATCTCCAGATATATCATATGTCGGTGTAATAGGACCAACTGCAGTATTGATAGTATACGTCACCATCTCATCACCATCAGATGTAACTGAACCACTGGAAGCACCTTCTGATACACTCCAATCGGTGGAACTGCTGGTCACTACAGTATAAACAACCCTGTCAACATCAATTAATTTGTCGAATCCTTCAATTTCATTGAAAAGGATGTTATTATTCTGATTAAAATTGGGAAAGTTTTTCAACGTAGCCAAATTGGGCAGATAAACTCGCGACATACCTATGATATTATGACCACCACGTTGTAAAACATAATCTTTCTCTACCTGATTACGCATATAAGCTTGAACATTAGGCACAAGGATTTCGTTTGTATCCACGGCTCCCGTTTCCACACCATAGTCATCCCTGCCATAAATGGGGGGTCGATAATAAGTAATTTTCCTAGACTGTCCAGTAATGTAACCTATACGCTTCAATATGTTCCCCATATTCAGCTTCTGTAATTTCTGTGCCATTCTTAAACCTCCTATCTATCATAGTTAAGGCCCCTTGGACGTGGTCTGATATTCTTAGTGGAATCCACTCCATCCACGTTCTTAAGCCAGTTGACATCTCCAAGCCACGGGTCAGCATTGTAAGTAGAACGCTTGATACTGAAACCGCGCTTCAGGTTAATCATCTCAAGTGCAAGGTCAACAAAGTACTGGAATTGGTCATTATCGTATTGAACCTCAACATCTGCCAATCGAATACGTTGAACTCCGATACCAGTTTGTGCCACCAGCACCAGAAAACAACTATAGTAAACCACTGAACTGTCATACGCAGGGAATTCGCCTATCGTATAGGTCAGGTCAGTTTGTTGTTGGAACCAATCTACGGACATATTCATCAGTATATCCAGATTGCTATTATCCATTTCCTCAGAATCTATACCAGACAGTAGACGCACTTTATTACGAACTGCTGATGTCCAACTAACACTTGCCATCGTTCATATCACCCCTGCTATCAATAAAAACAGGGCTCCCATCAAAGAAACCATCGTACCTATCCACCAACGCATTGCCCCTCTTATATCATTCTCCCAACTCTCGTGGTGGGAAAGGTGATTAGTGAACATCGTCTCGAATTCGCTCATCTTGTTAAAAACGGTAACGACACGCTCGTCAATGCGAATAAGCAGTTCGTGGTCATCTCTTGCCATATTTATTTATCGTCCCATTTTATATTAAAGGTTTCTCTAATCAATCAGGTCCTCCGTATCGAAACCAGAGTCCTGGTCGTCCATTATATCAATCGGCTCGTATTCGTATGGCGTACTGCCATCGTCGTGTATGATGCCGCCATAGGTAGAATTTCTCAACCAAGTTCCTTTATTTTCAAAGTCCTGCGTATAGAAATCCTCATTACTATTAATACGCACAATAGAACCAGTATCATTAAGTAATGTATGACATTGCTCGTTATCTGCAGCAGTATCAAAGGTAAAATAAGAATTTGGCATTATCTCAACATTATTAGCAGACCCAATCGGCGCACCTGTAAGTTGCTGATATGCCAGATAATCCGCCGCCCCGCTCGTGTCAATGTAATAAGATAAAGTATTTTCGTGCGCTTTCGATGCAAACTTGGAACCTTCAATCAGTTTACGATTACCCAGAACAAATTTCGAAGATGCAAAAATGGTAGCCTCAGCGCCAAGATTTCCAATATACAGATTGCCCGCACTACTGCTCAGTGTTCCACCAGCAGTCCAAGTGCCTCCGGTTGCCCAATCTGGTATTGAAACTCCCGCCAAAGTTCCATCATAAGTTCCGACATCATCTACATTTATAATAGATGTGCCTTCGCCCTCATCAAACTGGTACATAATAGCAAGATTAGTAGTATCGTCCATATCACCGTGTGCATTGAACATATCAGTTCTAATTTGAGCGCCAGTTCTTTCGGAATTAAATAATCTAAACATTCCTATTCGTCCATCAAACATTTGTTGCCCACTCCTTAGAGCTAATTTTCCTGCATCTTGCCAATTAAGTCCTATATCCGGGTTAACCCCAGAAACAGCTAAACTAATACCTGCTCCTAGATTAGTATTATCCACCAATTTTCCATCAAGATATCCATTACATTCCTGTGTAGAATTATTGAAAGTAATCGCTATATGATGCCATTTACCAGAAGGACAACTAAAACTCAGACCTGTATCATTTTCGTGGGAATAGAATATTACATTTTGGGCAGTATCATAATACAATTGCCATCTATTAGTGCCCGGATATCCATTCACTATCCCTGCTGATGAATTAGCGGGAGTATCAGGATTAATCCACAATTCAATAGTTGCATCTCCAGATAAACTAGACAAATTATAAGGCACGCTTATATAACTAAAATCAGTAGATAATGTAGCGCTTCCGGTAACTTCTACAGCAGACGAGCTGGCGAACAGTCCACCACGATTGCTGAAATTCCCAATCGGGGCATATTCTCCTAAAGTATTTGCTTCATTGTTCCAAGTTCCACCATTAGCTATAATAACATTTCCACAAGACAAATCAAAGTCGGGTCTAAATGTACCACCAGCAACTATAACTGGTGTAGTAGTGTCAAAATTATTTCCCCAAT
>Ga0080013_1000301_pt1 | contig 70756 bp, 99 predicted proteins | sample ETNvirenome_6_85_FD_69236 | JGI IMG/M metagenome (GOLD analysis project Ga0080013, IMG submission 69236) | Marine viral communities from the Pacific Ocean - ETNP_6_85 (SPADES assembly) (version 2) | ecosystem: Environmental > Aquatic > Marine > Oceanic | place: Pacific Ocean | collected 2013-06-19
GTGCCAGTGGGGATTGTTATAACGTCAGCGTCCGCGTCATTCTTGATTGTGACATCGTTGGTCGATCCTTGACCCGTTAGAATCAAGCCCTCCGCTGCCGTGTAGCCCATAGCTGCATTATCACCGGCAGAGGTGTCGCCATCAGCGTTCACTGTAGCGGCTGTCACGTTACCCACGATATCAACGTCAGTACCGCCGGTCGCAATTGTGATTACATCCGCGTCAGCATCGTTCTTAATAGTGACATCGTTGGTGCTGCCTTGCCCTGTAAGGATTAGACCTTCGGCTGCCGTGTAACCCATCGCGGCATTATCACCAGCGGAAGTGTCACCATCAGCCTGTACGGTAGCGGCTGTTACATCTCCTACGATATCGACATTAGTTCCCCCGGTCGCAATCGTGATAACGTCCGCGTCTGCGTCGTTCTTGATGGTCACATCATTGGTGCTGCCCTGTCCGGTAAGGATCAGACCTTCAGCAGCAGTATAACCCATTGCTGCTTTGTCGCTTGCGGCAGTGTCGCCTAAAGCGTTAAATGTACCACTTGCAGTAACGTCTCCAGACGCGGTCAGCGTGGCAAGCTGAAGGTCCGAAAGAGCATCTACAACCGCTGCGCCAGAACCCGCACCGTCCATGTAAACAATCGCTGACTTTCCGTTGGCTACGGTTATATTTGCACCGGAACCCTGCGTCAGAATTACGGAATAGGGTCCGCTAGATCCAGAATCTGTGGTGGCGTTAATCATAATAAAAAACGCGGATGTTGTATTCGGAGCCACCGTTACCGTATTGTCCGCCCCAAGGGCTCCTGTAAACTTAATTACACGATACATGCCATCTTGAAGATTCTCGGTGCCTGAACCAGGAGAAGCTTCTCGAACAGTTAACGTATGAGTTGACCCAGAAAGACCCACTGCTTTATAGGAGGCAATGCGGTCCAGAATATCTAGGTTGTGGTTTGTAGTCGTTCCCCACGCTCCAGACTGCTCTCCGGAGCCTATTTTTTCAATGCCAAAACTAGTTGTGTACGATGATGCCATGATTTTATTCCTATGCCGCTATTTCCGTCCAGCTTGGCGTTTGAGTTGTGCTTATTTCTGTAAAGTTTGAAGTTTGAGTTGTGCTTATTTCTGTAAAGTTTGAAGTTTGTGATGTATCTATAACCGACCAAACTGTAGCGTTGCTAACTAGTCCTTCTGCAGAAACACCATCAACTGTAAAGGCAAAATTCGTCTGAACGGAACCTACTCCACTTGCTGCGGAAACACCCGTAACAGATAGAATGGAATTAGTTATAAGAGTTGGTGATCCTGTCGCGCTGGCAGCAGAAACACCGCTTGGTGATACTGTTACAGGAACTACTACAGAAGCAGAACCAATCGCACTAGCAGCGGATACACCTGTCACACTAACAGTAATGGACTGAACAACAGAAGCAGAACCAATCGCACTGGCCGCAGAAACACCTGTAACCTCAACCGGAACGGGGCTATTCCACGTTCCGGAGTTCCAAGTACTCCTATCCCAGCCAGTAATTAGTGCCATTATGCAATCCTGATTATCGCATTGTTAGCGTCGTTCGCCGGATACTGTATAGTAAAGTCTCCAGCACTGGAAGATTTATCGCCCCCAAAGTTAATCACGGCAACCGCTGGATAAGCCGCAGCCGTGGTAGTAGAGCCTGTGCTCGCGCCACTTAAAGTAGAGTTATAGATCAAAGCCCCTCTTGCGCTACTGATTGTAGAACTAGACCAAGTGCTGTCTGCAAAATCTAAAAACGCAGTAGGTACGGAACTGCTGTTATCAGCGAGACCTAGTGTCACACTGCCAAGAGCGGCTCCCCCAGCGGAGTAATTTGTGCCAGAAACCTCATTACTAGTGGTATATCCCGTAGTATCAGCATCAATTGATGCACTGTTTGTAAACATCGCAATCTTGAAAGTGTCCGCTGAAATTGCACTAGAGTCACCACGACTAGCTGTAGTCCAGCGATGGATACCCGCAAGTATCTCTTTCTTAAAAGTTCCGCACATCGCGGATGAACCAATAGCCATTACAGCCTCCTTATAATCTCGGCCATGTCTTCGTGGCCCTGTTGCCGCAGTTTAGCCCAAATAGTTGTTCTTTCACTTTGAGCCATTCTTTCCATATAAAAAACAAGCAGTTGTTTTAACATTTCTCTATGAGCAAGAGCTTGTGCTTTGATAGGCGGAGGAGCAGACTCAGAAACAGACATGATTTTATTCATAGCCATTTCTGCCATTTCTTCAGGCGAGTGTCCCCTGTTTTCTGAAGTAAAAACAAGAGCATCCTGCACTTCTGTTCCACCAACACCATCAAACATCACTGAACAGGCCTCCGAATTTTATCGTAACGAAACTCATCAGAAACTTGCTCTGCTTCGCCCATATTTTTGAGAGTCTGCAAACCTTCAATATATCTGTCATTGTAAAGTTTTAACAAATCCGGCTCTCCCTTCATGAAGGTATAGGCCTCAACAAGAGAACCGTAAAGAAGAGAAACTTCTGCGTTAGTTCCAAGCCAGCTTGTGCCATCCCCACTTGTAGTGATTGAAGTGGGTCGATAGAAATAGTGTAGCTCCATCGTATAATTGCTATCAGGAGTAGGTGCTAATAAAAAAGTACCATCATTCCAGTTAGCGTAGTATTTTGGCAACCCTGTTGTACCAACAGCGTTTGGAGTATAATCCTGTAAAAAAGTTGGGTGCTTTAAAAGGAGGAAAGACTGAACATTGCTGTTCACCACACTCAGTGAAAAAGGAGCAAGGTAATCATTAGGTTTTGTGAGAAATTTATTACTACTTGAGGCGGACCCTTGAGAGTATTTACGAAACACCTCGAGCTGAGTTTCTTTCAAAATACGCTCTTCCGCGTTTACGATAAAACGAGAAAGATTGTCAACAAAAGTAGACTCCGTGTTTTGAGTATAATCTTGAATTGCTGTTTTTAATGTTGTAAATGTAAGAGCCATTTTATGCGTCCACCGTCACAGGCCCAGCGGAAGCAAACGCACCGCCGCCTATTATGTCTCCAGCAGTAGCCGTGCCACTTGCTGCTGTGAAAGTATATGTACTGTCAGTGACTTTAGTTATCGTATAGCCAGTAGACTGCTCTATCGTGCTTGCTGTAAAGCCATCAAAAGGAGCAACATCTCTGTAACGAACGGTATCTCCAGTAGCTCTGCCATGTCCAGGCTCCGTAACTGTGATAATTGCAGAACCTGAAGTGCTCGACCTAAATGCGTCTTTTTTGAGTAACACTTCTACAGCGGGTTCTGTTCTCGCGGTAGAAGCGTATTGAAGAGCTTGCGCGTCAGTAATATGTTTGGCAGGTGTCAACTGTGGCTGTTTTTCTTCATACTCAGAAGTATGGACTCTAGAACCGTTCCATTCAATACGCATCTCTTTGTATGGAAAAGCCGCCCCACTTCTATCTGAAATAAACTTTGCGTATTTCCCTGATGCGTAAGCCATCACACAACCCTCAAATAAGCAGGAGAAGGCGTGATACTGTATGCGACTTTTTCACGGTCTTCTGTTAAAGCAAAACCTAAGTCTTCATCATATACTGCTTTTAATACAGGCAAAAGCTGTGGAGCACGTTTTAGCCCAATCTGGTAAGCCAAACCAGAAACTAAACAGGGTAAAAAACGAAAAGGAATATCTGGGTCATCAGCTGATGCATCTAGATCTTGTATCCGAACAAACCGATCATATACTAGCTGGTCAGTTGAGTTTTCTGGTACTTCCCAAACTGAAATAGTCGGTGTGATTTGCCTATCAAAAAAGAACTGGCTTGCTCGACCTTGCGTTGTTTTATTTGGGATATGAAGATACTCTGCTCGTCCTATCGCAGATATTTGCTGATCAACTCCATCACGCCTAATAACTGCGGTTAATATATCAATAGTTGACTGAACGTCCACCAAACTTGGGTTTGCACTAATAGTGGTGGTCGCTGCACTACTAGAGCCAGTTATGTTTTCACCAGCAGTAAACGAGCCGCTGGGAACAGTTATAGTAATGGTGGTAGAAGTTGGTTTTGTTATAACCGAAGCTGTAGTCTCACTAGTGCCACCTGTGATAGTTTCACCAACACTTAAATCAGTTGATGCCCCTACAGTAGCTGTGATTGTTCCTGCGGGATAAGTGGCTATCGCAGAAGAAGTGGAAAGCTGGGCAAGTGTTTGCTCTACTTGCTCAACTTTCCATAAATGAACGCCGCGATTTGCCCAGTCTGCAAAAAGGAGATTTAATGAACGTCGCGCTGTTTGCGCGTCGTAACCCGTTCGAAGTTCGAGACCACATCTTTCAAATGCTTCTTCAATAATTTCAGCGGCATTTAGATTAAAATCTGAAGAGCCTGATGTTGCCATATTACGTTATCCGAGTTTTATATGTATTAAATTTATCTCCTGTTGCAGCAACTTTAGTCTTTGGTCGGTTTTGTGCTTTTGTCGTTGCCGTAACTACATCAACACTTACGTTTAAACCGCCATGCGCATACTTAGATGCGTATCTCTTCTTTTTTGAAGCCATTGAAAGTCTAGTTGTTTTGCTCATGGATTAGAAATCCTTTATGCATTCAACCACTATAATGTAAACATCTCCACTTCCATGACCAGTTGTCGTAAATTGAATGTCCCCAGTTTTGCCCGTGCCTGAGTAATTTCTCAGGCCATCAAAAGTAGAAAAATCAATATATCCTGTGTCATCTGTTTTACAATCCCATGCCGCAACATCAGTTGTAGCGTCCCATAGGATTCGCACGGACATTCCCACAGTTCTCCACCAAATCTTGTTGATTCGAACTGCGCTGCAGGATAATCCATGATTTGTTTCAGCTAGAGCGGAAACATCAATTTTAGTGACTGCCGATTCTCCAGTACCGTCACTTGTGTTAGTGAACTGTGCTGTATAGAAACGGCTTCCGTCTTCTATAACTGTTGTTGCGACTGCATCAGCCATGGCTTACTCCTTTATCTCACCGGATAGCACCATCATTTTATACTTAGGAGTTCCAGGCGAAGGAAAATCTTTTTTAGTATTTATTCCATACGAAAACTTAGTTTCTTTTTTCGTGGAAGGTTTTACCCACGCCTCATTTTCAGAAGTATTAGGATCATCTTTGCGAGTACGTGCTGTTTTTCTCTCAGCCATTTGTTATCCCTTCTCTACGGCTGATCATTATACTGCGTCATACCACTAGTAATTCTTTGAGCAGCAACCCAGATATAATCGCACCAAGAAGCATCTGCCGTAGTCGTACCAGACATAGCGCAAAACCAAGGTGTCAGAGCCGAAGTTGGTATATTTGCTGTTGTAGTGGTTTTAAGGACACGATCAACATAAAACTCTACAATACCCGTTCCTTTAATAATAAAGCCAAGAGTACGAGTATTCGTGATATTAGAACTAGATTCTGCACCGTCTGCGAAATCTATACCAGTATCAGTTTTAGTTTCTGTTCCACCACTATCACAGTTAGCATAAATATCAGCAGCACCTTCAACCAATAAGAAACCGATCTGATTATTTGCCGTGAAAGGGACACCTGTGGCAAACGTGCCATTCTCTGCCAAACCTACGAACATATCCATATCATCGGCATCAGAAACAGCTACTTTAGCTTCAAAATAAATATTCTTACTAGCCTCAGCTAGAAAGATCTCATTACCTTGAATAGCACCGCCAGAATTATCAGTTGAACCATCGCCCGTAGATTTTGCCCATCCACCAACATGGTCAGCCAAAAGAGTTAGTGTACCACTATTGAGAACAGATTTAGTCCAATCATCCGTGTCATCGATGTCAACACCGGTGAAATCATCATACTTAAAAATATAATCTGGGTTGACTTGAATTGGAAGATTCTTAAACCATGAACCTAGTTTACTTGAATCACTCCCTTGACCGCTGTACATAACGGGGCCGGAAAAACGAGTTGTACCCATAACAAACTTCCTTCCTTACAAAGGTTTTGCCCTAGAGTCTTGTAAGCGTCTGCTGGGCCAGTCGCTAGGGCTATAAAATCCCAGAAAAAGTGGGAGAGAGTTTTACCCCCCTCCCACACTATACTACGCTCCAGGAGATCCGTAAATACCGCGAGGATCTGACCAACCGAAACTGTAACGTTCGCGAGCTTTGTAGCGCACGTTACCAGTATCGAAGTCACCTTCCATCGCCGTACGAATCGGAGTTCTCTGGAAATGCTTCAGACCGTTTGGAGCATCGGTTAGAACAAACCATGCATCCGTATCCGTCAAGAAGTGGTTTACAGTATAACCCTGCGGAACCATTCCCATGTTTCGGATAGCGTTCACATCGTTGTCCGCCGTTCCCGGACGAAGATCTGACTCAAGTAACCTGTCTGCAACAAACTGAAGGTTTGCTGGGACAACTAGCTTCATTCCTCGGAGAGCAACATTAAGACCGCGCTCATCAACAAAATCAGAGATGTCAATAAGTGCGTTCTCAAGAGAAGTCTCGTTGAGGTCTGCAGCCGTAGACGGTTCATTCCGGAAAGTATTGCCATTCTGCAACGTATGTGCAGTTGAACAAAGTTCCAAACCATCACCGCCCGTGTAGGTGCTGTCGAAAGCATTGTTAAGAACAGAAGCTGCCTTAACTTGCTTAGTGTGCGCCATAGAGCGAGCTAGTGCTCTCGTATACCGAGCAGAAAGACGGTCGTAGAGGTTATCCTCAACCGCTTCTTCAGTGAGCGCGAATGCCAAAGCAATCGTCTCGTTGGTATAGCGAGCAGTGTAGACTTCAGCTGCTGAATCAAAAGTGACGGCTGCGCCTTCACTTTTGGTTGGGGCAGAGCCAAAGCCAGCAAGCATTACCTCTTCTTCAAATGCTCGATCTGAAGATTCAGTGGTAAAGACTTCTGCATGCTCATTTTCATAGCGAGCGTACTCAAGACCGAAAAGGGCATTGAGTCCAGGCTCTAGTTCTTTGACGAGTTGTGCTCGTGAAATAGCCATTTCTCAATCCTCCTATACGCCAGTGGTTGAAACAGTGCCACCCGCAATAGCACCATTCGGGCTATTGAAGGAGTTGTTCAACCTTACTACCGCACCAATGCCAGCTGCAGAAAAGTCTTCATTTGCTGGATCTGTTTCCCAACCCATAATCCGGAGATTTAGGTTAGCAGTGGTGTTGATAGTGCTAACTCCAAGAGTTGCGGAAGACATACCAGTGGTAGTGCTGCCGCTGGTTCCACTCGCAAAGTTAGCGTTTGCAAAAACTGCGGCTCGCGCCGTAGCTTTACTGGTCCAAGACGCATCTGTCGCAATCACGAAAAGTTGCAACGGATCATCCGCTACGAAAGCCTCGACAGGGTGATTACTGTCCGCACCCGATCCTGGCCAATAGTTGCTCCACGTGGGTTTCCCCGTTGTGCTCGAGACATACTTACATCCCATGAACGCACCAACAAGACCAACAGTTCCACCTGCCGCCGCACCCACAATATCAATATACCCTGTAGAAAGGGGAATGACAGGAGTGCCGTGATAGATGGCATTGCTGTTATCGCTGGCAATCTCATAAGAAGAATAACCCGAAACACCCATGGAGTTGGCATTCGATCCTACTTTAGCAATAGGGCGAAGACCAAAAGCACCATTAATGTTTGCCATTGTTTTCTCCTGAGTAGATTATCTACTCGCTAGAGGTTGAACCACCGAAAGAGACCCTACTGCTTCTTTCCTGAGAAATTGGCATAGAAGGGTGCTGCTCTCGCATTAAATCATTGTCCACAGCAGTCATTTGCTGAGACGTCTTTTGCGCAAAATAAGATTTGCGTGATTCAGCGACTTCTACTGGTAGTCGAGCCAGAATAAGGCCACCTACACCAATGACACCTTTATACTTCCCTTCCTCAATAGTAGCACACTCAAAATTAGGGTACTCGTCAGCGCGAACTGGTTCGTATCCTTCGCGGATGCGCTTCGTAAAGTTGGGCTTATCATCTTGTCCCAACATTTCTGAGCGGATCCAACGATGGACAAAACCATCTGGTGCTGGCGGAGCATCTAACAAAGAAGGTGGCTTCCATTCAGTGGGTCGTTCGGATTTTTCACGGGTAGTGGCCGCGCGAGGCGTACGATCTATTGTTTTTGAATCAGACATTTGCAGAGATCTCCTTCACTTGTCTCGCGTATTCTTCTATGGGCACGCCTAATTTTTTTGCAATAGCAACTTGGCTCGGCGTGAGTTTAACTGTATCGCGTCCAGTAGATTTAGCAGCACGGTTGGCAGAAGCCACTCTTTGGACTGGAGCGCGGCTTCCGTTTGTTGGCTGATGGGTTGCTTCCTCAAATTTATGAGGAAACTCTTCACGGATCCTACGATCAATTTCTGTATAGTAGGAATCAGAAGTAGTGTCGAAACCTTGTTCTACAAGATTTTTGTGTATCGAAAAAGCTGTATAAGTCATTGGCTCATCAACACCAAACCAATTATTTCGTTGCGCCCACGCTTGTGACTTAGGGTCAGGCGGTGGCGCAGTGGCTGGTGTTTGCTGCAACACTGGTTGCTGAGTGCCAAAGGCTGGAATTTCATTTTTAAGAGCAGCGTTTTCAACAGATAAACGAGAAAGCTCTGTAGTCGCAGCGACCAACTCATCTGGGTCGCCGGACTCGTATGCTTGAACATATTTTTTCTTAGCAGACTCGAAATCTGTGTCTACTCGCCCAGCATACTCTTGGCTATATTTTTCATTTATTTGATTCGCGCTCTGTTGCAGATTTTCATTCTGCACTTTCACGCCTTTTGCGTAGTCTAGCGCGGCTTGCTCACGCCGCTCTGCTTCGCGGTATTTGGCAGTTAATTTATCAATGCGTTTTTTTACGCCAGCACTGTAGGATGCAAGTTCTTCCTCAGAAGGTTCTTCTGAAATATCTTCAGAGACATCTTCTACTGTTTCTTCCACAGGAACGGCTTCATCCCCTTCCGCAGGAAGGGCAACTTCTACCGCTTCTTCTGTCTCTAGTTCAACTAGAGGTTCTTGAGTATCTACTTCATTAGGCATGGTTCTCTCCATGAGTCGTGTTAAGTTAAACCACAGTACAACAAAAGTAAAGACTTATGTATGTACGAGGTGCGAGGGATCTTCTACAACAGCAAGAACCTCGTCGTCGTTTAGTAATCGTAGCTCCCCTCCGTCAATGCTAAAGCGCGAACCTGCGTATTTTCCAAACATAACCCAGTCGCTTTTTTTGCACCATGGAGGTTCGCTGCCAAACTTGTTTTCATCCTTATAAGCTAGTGGTCCGACAGCCATAACTAACCCAACATTGATTGCTAAACGCTCTCTATCCAGCACTTCGTCGGGTATCTCAATCCCACCTTTAGTAACTTTTGGCGGGGTATACGGCATGATTAGAATCCGCCAACCTGTTGGAACAGGTAGTTTTGCGGTTTCGTTTTTTCCCTCAGCTTTCTGCTTCACCAAACGTTCCGGCAACAACAGTCCCGAAGTTGTCATCTGTAGTTCCTTTCTCTAATATTTCTGCGATCTCTTGTTGCATAAATCCAAGAGCAGTTATTTCACCCATAAGAGCACGATATTGCGCCATGTCTTGAAGTTCATTATTTATCAAGACACTGGTCACTTGTTGCTCCCTTTCTCGGGCAAGTTTTAAAAGTCTATCACAGACCCATAGTCCGTCCATTAACGAACGCCTCTAAAAACAAGACCTTTGGTAGCAGCCCCGCCACCTCTTGCTCGTTTCTTTCCGCCGCCTTTATGCTCCGGCGAAAAAGTTTTTGCGTTTACTTCTGGACCAACTTCCATTGGCTCCGGAGCAAGCACATACATTCCATCTGCTTTAAATAGTTTAGTTTGATAAACAATGGGGGTGGACAGAACTTCTGTTATCCCATTCTTCCTCGTTGCTGTTTTCATTTCGATACTCCTTTAAATTTCTCAAATGTACGAAGACCGCCAAGACCAAGCATGCCCATCAAAACAGGCATCATTTCACCAAGTTCCATTGTTGGCAAATCAATTAGATAGCCAGCCTGTGCAAGACCGAAAACAAGAACAGGCTGTAACACATATGTGTAAGCTAGTGCAACTCCACATGTCCAACCTATGAATGGTCGCCACCCCGATACGAACACAGAACGGTGCGCGGCTTCGGTCTTGTTAATGTCCAACTGCGCCAGATCGATTTTTGCGAGATGTGCTGTAAGTTGCGCCTTAATCTCACGCTCGGCTATAGCTCGTTTTTCCTTATCTTCGGGCAGGAACCTGCCGACGATGTCGGTGACGGCGGGCAGCACGGCTGATATCAGACCGATCATGCTTTCTTCTTCTTTCTTCGTTTAGCAGTTTTTGCCACTTGTTTCTCCGTTACAACAATCTAAAACCACGCGATTACAAGAATTGCACTGATAATGACCATGAACAAAAACAGGGCGCATAGTCTGACCACACCAAGGACAATCTGTTATTTCATCTTCACTATAAGGACTATTATCACTATTGTTGTTACTAATAACGCTAATTCCCCAAAGCTGAACGGATAGACATTCATTATCACACCGCTCTCATTTTTTCACGTTGGACTTTTATTCGCTCCGCAGCTTGCGAAGAATCTTGTTGGATTTTTGTTTCTTCAAGTGCCGTTTTGACTTGTTCTTTTTGCATATCAAATGCAAGACGTGATTGAGATTCTGCTTCTTTTCGTTGCATATCTCGCTCTTTTAGTTCAAGCTCTTTCATGCGAATCTGAACAAGTGGATCAATCCCACCCTCACCTTGTTGCTGTGCAAACTGTTGCGCTTGAGCACTAATCTGCTGAGTAGCCTGAGCAGCCGCCTGAGCAATTTGATTTTCTAATTCAGGGGGTACTTGCTCGTCTTCCGCAGGAAGTGGTCTTCCAATCATCTGCTCAACCTGCTGACGATACAACATCGCAAAGTGTTCTTGGATGTGGCTTTGTAAAACAAGCATAGCCTGTTGATTGTTTTGAAAAACAGGATTCTGCATAAAAGCCATGTGTGTTGCTATATGCGCTTCATGGTCTTGGTGCACAAATGCTTTTAATGGTGCGCCTACTAGCGCATCTGCGTTTTCAGTTGCTGGGTCTTTTGAGTTTTCTGGTTCAGTTGCTGGGAGGATATCTTTAATGTTTTGAACACCCAACGCCTGATACATTCTAAAATATGCTTCACGCAAATCATGGATCTGCGGTGCGGAAGTGGCTAATTGAAGTTGAGTTTGAGCCATCATAACCCGTTGTGCCATACTAAACACATTAGGGTCGCTGTGCGGCAATACATCAATTTGCTCGCCGAAATCATTTACTTTAACAATACGCTCGCCACCAGCAACTTCAAACGGGTACTCTTCCGGCAGATACTCACTAAAAGTTTGAGCGAGTAAACGGAACTCAATTTTTTGAGAATAGTGCAACCGTTTATGAATGGCCGACATAACTGCCATGCCTTTTTCAAGCAGGGCTACAGTAGTCCCTACAGGCATGGCTTCGGTCATGTCGCCAGTTTGCATTTCAGTGATTGCGGCAAATCTGCGCCCCGAATCAACAAGAATCCCAAGTAAATTTAAAAGTGTTCCGGAAGGCTCTTTGTAGGGTAAAGGCAGAAGTGAATCACGGAGCGCTCCTCCAGGAGCATCAACATCACGCCATTCTCCAGGTTGCAACGGCTCATCATCATTCCGAACTCGTAATCCACGAGCCTTGAACCCTGCGGGAAGATTCGCTAAAGTTCCTGCGTCGATCAGCTGTCGCATCAAACTAGTGGCTGATTTACTCAAGCCCCCAATCATATGGATCAAGCCGAACCCGTAAAATCCTAATCCTGGAAGAAACTTGTAATGAACGAAATACTGTCTTTTACTCTGAAGAGCGTCTGATTCTTCCCAGTTACGGCGGATAGAAAGAATTTGTGCACAGTCCTCTTCCATTGTCACAATGTATGGAAGTTTAATTCCTGTTGGTTCTCCATCATCTCGTGAATCTTCAAACCCTGAAAGGTCCAGGTCAATGTGACACTCGAGGATTGTCATCACATCAGACGAGCTGTACGCGGTGGGCGAAAGCCCTTCCATCTCGTCTATCTTTTCAGTGACCGCTGTTTGCGGGTCTTCCGAAGGCATCAGTTCAATGTCGCGATAAAACCCAGAAGCCTGAAGTTTACGAACATCATTCACGTTCTGGCGAATCATATGTGTGATTCGAGTAGCCGATTGAAGATCAGTTGTTTCGTAGGGTACGACCAAATCTTCAGAAGTGATAAACTTACTTACCGCTCTATCAAGACCCTCGTCATAATAAATCTTTTTAAATGCAGAACCAGACAGGGGTAGGTAAAAAAGCATCTGATCCAGTTCAGGATCATACTCTTGCATTACCTCTGTAATTTGGTAATTCATAAACTCTTTAACGCGGGTTGCCTGTTCTTGGCGATCAGGTGTGGCTTTTCCCACTACTCGCGTATTTACTGGGCCACCCGCTGGCAATAGTTCTTTATAAGCAGAAGCCTGAAACTGTGCTACAGCCTCGCTTAAAAGTGGGTGGTAAACTCCGGAAGCACCTTGAAATGGCTGTGAGCGCTCATCCGCTTGCATTCCTAAAAGGCTCAATCCTTCACTATAGGTTCGCTCCCAGTCTGCGCGACTTTCGCGATCTTCTTTATACATTGACAGTATGTCATTTGCTAATGCACTTAGTTCACGCTGGTCTATTTCGTCGGCTAGGTTACGATAAAACTCCCCAGAGACAGGTTCGGTAGGCATCTCTCCAAAAGCAATAATTGTATTGCCTTCCTCATCCATTTCTGGTTCGACCTCTATGTCAAAGTCTTGGGCAACTTCAGCTAGAGGATTATCACTGTCCGCAAGAACTTCGTCATCTTCAAGAATAACGTCAGTTCTTATCGGTCGCTCCATTTCTAGCGGCGGTATGAGTGGCTCATCGGCCATCAGCTACGCCCTTTTCGTTTTTGATTTTGTTTTCTTTTTCGCAGTTTTCTCACCATCGTAAGAACCGCCCCCACTAAATTTCGGCATCTTCTTCTTTGGCGGACGTCCTCGTTTTGAACCGTAAGTTCCTGGACCCATTGGCATTAGATAATTCCTTTCTCTTTCAAAAAGAAACCGATAACGCCCCCTGCGATACCAATATAAATAAGAATGGGCTGATGAATGATGATTCCTACACCCATGACCCCAACGCCAACTGCTGCGTAACTCGAGGGTTCCGCAATGCGGCTTTTAATCCAAGAAAAAATTTTCATTTTGATTTCGCCTTTCGCTTTCGTTTATAACCTGAAGCGTACACTGCACGCCCCTGACGTTCTGCGGCGGCTTTAGTTTTGTAAATCTTACCAGATCTACCCCATCTATAGCCACCCTTAACTTTTCGAACCGGCATTTGGCTCACTCTAATGTAAAAATTTTAATTTGAAAAGCTAATAATATTCGTACCTCCGACGATACCCTGATTCTTCTTCTTGATAATCTTCAGGGTGGCCAATAAAACCGCCCTGCCGAAACCGTAAAAGGGCTTGAGTCATAGAGTCAACAAGGTCGTCGTGCTCACCGTTTGGAAACTGCGCACACTCTTCAATAATTTCTTCAGAGAAACTTTTTTCTGGTGCCCATATCATTCCACTCTCAAAAAGTGGGGCTACCGCATTTACGCGAGCGTGTTTATCTTGGCCCTTTCCGGGACTAAAGTTCATAACAGGAATGCCCATAGCTCGCAGCTCTTGAGTCAATGGCGTTCCGGAAGCCTTCGCTTCAATGATCACAACGTCCGGTTCCCAGTAATGGTAACTTTTCAATGCTTCACGTTTTAACTCTGGGAACTCAAACCGGCCTTTTGTACTGTCCAGCAAAATTAAATTTGGGCCACTGTCTTCGTTTGGAAAAAATACGCCCCACGTTGTAATAGCTGAGTAGTCGCTGTATTCTTTTTTCAAGAACGCTGTGTCGTAACTTTGAATAATATACTCAAGCCCCGGAACGTGCTGCTGTTCCCACGTTTGCCACCAGTCTCGTTTTATGATACTGATCGAATCGGAAGTGGGTTGTTGCAGCCATTGCGCGCTCCACTTCTGTGCGCTCAGTGAGGCTTTCACACCTTCTAACTCATCCAGTTTCCAAAACTCCGGCCATAATGGTTTTACTTTATTGTCTACTTCCATTATGGCGGGAAACTCAATCACTTCCCATTTATCTGCTTTAGGATCGGAGGCTTGTTGTTTCAATACTTTTGCGGTCAAGTCACGCTCGCTCCAGCGCGTCATTACAATTACGATACTTCCTCCAGGCTGGAGCCTTTGCCGTGGGCCAGAAGTATACCATTCATAGGCATTTTCCATTGCGGCATCACTTAACGCATCTTGCTCTGAGTGCGGGTCGTCAATAATCAATAGATCTGCGCCACGCCCCGTGATCGCACCGCCAACACCCGCCGCAAAGTATTCACCACCCTTAGTCGTTGTCCATCGCCCAGCTGATTTCGAGTCTGCGGCTAGGGCGGCTTCTGGGAAAATTCTCTTGTACTCCGCTGAATCAATCAGGTTTCGCATCTTTCGGCCGAAGTTCATTGCCAGTTCGCCGGTGTGCGTTGTTTGAATGATCTTCAGTTTCGGGTTTCTGCCCACCAGCCACGCCGGAAAATGATAACTCGCGAATTCACTCTTCGTATGGCGCGGTGGCATATTGACAATCAGGCGTTTGAGTTTTCCGTCAGCCACGTCCTGCAGCTTTTGCGCGAACACCCTATGGTGAGACCCCTCGATAAAGTCCGGCCAAACGTTATTGATAAATTTTAAAAAATTTTTTTGGCTGGCTTCGCTGTCTTCGATTTCACGCAACCTTGTGGCAACGGCAAGGTACTCTTCCAAAGTATCCTTGCTCAAATTGTCAAGTCTAGTGCGCAATGAACCATTGCTCTTTGTCATGTTGGATATATTGGAGGTTAAAAAGAAAAAGTAAAGAGTTAAATTGTCTTAGTCCGAGGCAAATGTGTTGCAACCCAAGAAACTGGAGCCATCTTATGGGGAGGGCGGGCGGGCGGGCGGCGGCGCTATATAGGGGGGGTGGCCCCCCTTTGGGGGGCCTCTATACTTGCCCTTTACTTAGGGACCCCTATCTATACTTGGTCTTTACTTAGGGGGGTGGTGAATATTCCCGCTGGTACTGGTGCATCCCATACCCCTGCTGCCTCCATGGCATCCACTACGGGCTGTAGGGCTTCCTGACGGTTGATACTGCCTTCGGGGTAGTGTAGGGCTTCAAAGATAATGTGGGCCTGTAGGCTAGTGACTTCAATTGTAAGGGTCATTGTGTAGCACCTTTCAAGGTTAGGGTAGGGGGGCCGGTTGCCCGGCCCCCCCGGTTACGCTAGGCTACGCTAGGCTACCAGCTTGAAGGCCGGGGTGCCATACCCTGCCGCACTGCGGCTATAGCCCCCTGCTAGCCCGGCCACTATGTCGGTCCACCCCCCGCCTAGCTTGGCGGCCTTGGGTAACAGGGCCTTAACGCTACCCCCCTCGACCATCATGCGGTTGATGTCGGCGCGCTTGCCGGTATCCCGGCGTAGGTAAGTAGGCAGGCCCCCTTCCCCGATGCCTATGGCTTGTATAGTGGCCGTGGGGTTTGCCGCTACCCATGCCGACACGGCATTGATTTGGGCCTTTAATAGGGCTTCGTTAAAACCCTCAGGGGCTTCGAAAGTAGCGGCCTTGGCTTTGGTTGTGCTAGTCATTGGTTAACCCTTCTGTTTAGTGGTGCAGCCTGTATCATCTGTCAGGCTGCACCACTTTGGTTATGTAGCGTTGTTGCTACCCCTCGAATATAGGCTTGCCGGCGCTAGGGGGCAAGCCCTAATTTAGGGTGCCGTGCATTTTATTGGGTTTGGGGTAGAATTGTGGTATTTATGCAACACCACCTGGATTACCCCCTTGTGCCCCTTGCCGCCGCCCACGCCGCCCACGCCCACGCCCACGCCTATATTTACATGCACATGATCTTATAGATGTAAGCGACGACTAAGCGACGACGACTAAGCGACCGGTGAACGACGGGGAAAAAAGAAGCGGCAGTCCCGAAAGACCACCGCTTCAGGTGCGGAGGTAACCAACCTCCGAGGGTATTCAGTTACGAACGACGCCCCTCGCGCCGAAGACGAACGCTAGAATCCCTATCGTATAGATTCCTAACGCACCCAACGGTGATTCGTGAACCAATCCTAGGTGTTCTAGGGAAACGAATACGGAAAGCATCCCCGTCGTACAAAGAACTAGCATAGCGGCTCTTGTTCCCATTAGAATTCCCCCCAACCAGCAGAACGCGCCCACGCGTTATCCGCCGCTATATTCTCTTCTTGACGCTCGATTTCACCCATCTTAACGGGGTCCTCCGCGCAACCCTGACAAATGAGGCGGTTACCATCGTAGCCGGTATTGCCACACTTACCATGGATCTCCCTATAGTCGTACCCTTTTGGGACATAGTACGTTACAGTATTCTCACACATTTTAGTACCCTCCTGGTTAAGTAAGTTAACGCCCTATTTTAAAAGGGCGAGCCGTTATGACCCGCCCCTTTACGTCTATTGAAGTTTACTAATTACATCAAAGATGCCCAGCCCTTTAGCATAGACACCCTCTTTTTTGGCCCAGTGAACAATGGTCTTGTTGACCTTACCCTTTGGCAGTTGCCCCCAAGGAAGCCCCACTTCAACATAGCTACCGTCTCGCAGCTGACCGTGGCAGTAAGATATATCCCACACAGGGAAACCTGGCTCGGACAATAGCCGTAGTCGTACGATCTTGGCTAGGTCTTTGTCGGTCCAGTATACCGTCTCGGCGATAGTACATGTAACGGCGTCATGGTAGTGATTGTAAGAGCCGTATAACTCTTCTAGATTACCGGTTTCCATTTTAGTACCCTCCTGGTTAATAACGGTTTAGCCCCTAAAGTATAGCCGGGCGAGTTTAAAACACCCGCCCGGTTTACTCTAATTACTCAGTACGCCACACGCCTATACCGCCCTCTGGCAACGCACGGTGGGTATACTTTTTACCCGCACGCCTTAAACGGTGACTTACCGCACTTGCCTCTTTACGGTTGGCCACAACTAAACAGTCGTGCACCTCTAGTTGGTCCGCTATATCAAACCTGGCCTGTGGTTTACGCCCACGGGGAGATGGCAGCGGTAATGGCTTATTTTTAATGATCTTCATAATCTTACCCTCTTGGTTAATAACGGTTTAGCCCCTTAAATATAAAGGGGCGAGCTTTTTACACCCGCCCCTTTACGTCTTAGTTAGTTTTAGTTAGTCTTTTTTAACCGCTTTATCAAACTCAGCTTGAGTGCTTATGAGGGTTTTAGAGCTAGTTTTTATTAAGCCTAGCTCTGGGATGGGGGTATGAGTATTATCATCAACACCCTTTTGATATTCAACCTCATCATACTTATAATAGCGCCCTACTAATTGATAGAGCTTTACGCAGCTTACGTTCTCAATATAGTCAGGCTTACTTTTAAGATCAGCCCATGCCGTTTGCTCTACGCTATCTAGTTGATAGGGCTCGTCAGGGTAGGGTATAGGCGGGTCGTAATCAAACGCCTCCATTTTATCACCCGCTATAGCGGTAATTAACTCTAAGCAGTTATTGATCGGCCCTTGAGCTACCGTTATCCACTCGGTACCTATATCAACTTGCTCATCGTAACCGTTAAAGGTCCAAACATCAGGGCCTAACTGACGTACTTTTTTAGACGGTAGTTTATTTGACATCGCTTTACCTCTCATTTCTGGTTAAGTAGCCTTTACGCTACCCTTTAAATATAAAGGGGCGAGCCGCTATGACCCGCCCCTTTACGTCTTAGTTAGTCAGTAGTCTTATATAGTCAGTTAACTCAAAAGTTTGATGATCATGAGTTATACCGTTTACCTCGTCAATAACCCAAACATCTAAGTAAACTCTTTTAGGGTCGGGCGGTAACCCCTCTACATGTTCAACAGGCTTACCTTGACTTACTACGATCTCGTAGCTGTAACCCTCAATAACCTCGGTTTTTTGATCTATAAGTGGCATTTAAATACCCTTTCTGGTTAAGTTTAACTAACCCCCTTACTATAAAGCCCACTTACCCGATGACCCGCCTTTTTACGTCGTGGTCAATCAAAAGGTTTTAGATGGTCAAATTCATGATGTACGCTAAGAGCTACTACATACATGTCGCCGGTGGCCCCCATCCCAGCGTAAATAGCGTAGGGGTCGCTAGGATCTGAGATACTGTCCGACAACCAATCGCTGAGTTCAGCAGCCGATATTTTGAGGTCCTTGACCCAAGCCGCTCCCGGTATAGGCGAGTAGCTACTTGATATACGATCCCTAGGATCGTCTACATTTATAACCTGATCACCTATAAAGTTAAAAGTTTGAGCTTTATTTAACATGGCAAATACCCTTTCTGGTTAAGTTTAACTAACCCCTAAAGTTTAAAGCCCACTTACCCGAGGACTACCGTTACTTACTCAGTGTTAATCCCAGTGCGGTTACTCAGATCTCATACATCGGATTTATTGCGGTTACTCAGATCTATTGGATCTTTAAGATCAAAGGGTTGGTATGGTAAGGCTAGGTTAGGGTAGGCATGGTCAGGATGGGTAAGATCTAAGCGATCAGGGCGACGACGACAGACAAGCGACGGTCAAAAAAAGACCCCGCCGGAGCGGGGCCAGTTTGAGCGAGCGTAGACAGGGAGGGGACTACGCCGCTTGAAGAGTTATGATTGATTGACCGTAGAACTTGGAGGTTCGGCTGAACCCACCAGCGAGGTGGGCGGAGATATCCCGCTCACTCCCGCCATTCTCACGGGCGAACGCTATAATCTCGCGAGCATTACCGCCTTGATTGATTCGCTCTGAGATATTGAACCTCTTACCGTTTTGACGGCGGAGGAACGGAGCGGTCTGCCCAACCTCATTAGGTTCGATTCGCGCTTTAGGATTCGCAGCGAAAAAGGCACGAACCGCCTTGTCCTGATTACCCTCAGTGGCACCGAGGAAATCTTCGGTGACTTCAAAGGTAGAATTAGCAACAGTTTCAGTTTTCTTAGCCATGGGTCTTTCTCCTTTATAATGGCACGCTAAACGAATACCGTTTAACTATGAAGAACTATAAAGGAAGACTTAATCAGAGTAAACCCCTTTTTCGTCTTTATTTATCTCCCTTTCTCCAGTGCCTTTCGGAGTCTGCCCCAATCATATGGGTGGGGGATCTCCACGATCTGAGGGATCTCATCCATTTTTAGATCAGCTAGATCTTTCGCCTTTTCTCCGGAAAACAAAATCAAAGGAGTCCTCGCTGCCTCCCTAGCTAAGATGAAAGAGCGACCACAGTGCCGCGACCTCGTTATATGCCAAGCGATTTGATGAGGCGACAGAACGACTCGTTTATTTTTTATTATCTTGAGTTCAATCCAAAACTCGCCAAACTCAGCGCAGCCGTTTATATCCGGAACTCCAACAGACGACCAAGATTCAATACGAACCCAGTGTATGTCAGTAATTCCGTCACGTAACGCTTTCCAGAGTTTCGACTCAGGTTTAGCCGACATCTTCGTACTCAGCATCAATGACTTTTTTGATCGCCCCATTCGTTTCTTTGTCTAACTCTTCTAAACGGGTGATCAAGTCATCTTTACTCATAGCGTTGATGTGCGCGTGGAGGACTTCTTTGCGGTCAACATAAAGACCGCCAACTTTACCACGATGAGTTTCAGCGCTGATCGCGGCACTGAACTGGTTGTTCGCAGCAGCTCGGTCACGGAGTTCGCCGAGATCGCGTAAGTGACCTTCGTAACTGACTTCGTATTTTTTACTCAGTTCAAGGCGGAGATCGTTTATGTAATTTGCGACATTAGGAAACTTAGCGACGTTCAAGAGTTCACACGCTCTAACGGCTGCTGACGATTCGGCGTATCCCGCACGACGAGCCGCCTCAGTTTGAGAGCAGCGACCTAAAACAATCTCTTCGGCGAACTGCTTCTGGCGAGGAGTGAGCGGTCTTACCACTACGGGGTTTATTGTTTCTGTCTTTCTTCTAGGCATCTGAGTCCTATAATATACCTCGAGATCAATGTATGAAAGGAAAACTTGAACCTCACGACAAGCTGAGCGACATATTGATACTGAACTGCCAATAAGAACCAATAGTCGGTACCAATATGAAACAAACGCCCATGGTTCAAGGACTTAGCTTACTAGATATTGGCATATTGGTAAAACTTCCCCAAAAATTTTTTGGAGTACCCCTCTTCTCGAGTCGTATATATAGGCATACCCAATTTTGGCAGGAGTCATTTAGGCACCCTCCTCTTCCCATTCGTACAGGCTTACTATATACATATCACCCGTAGCCCCCACACCCGCGTAAATAGAATGGGGGTTTTCTGGACCGGAAATACTATCCGCGAGCCAATTACTAAGCTCAACAGGCGAAATTTCTAGATCCTTAACCCACGCCGCACAGGGTATAGGTGAATAACTTTTTGATTTGGGGTCTTCCACATTGATGACTGAGTCAAGCAATTGATGAAAGATTTCTTGCCGAATTGTGATTTTTTCCATTTTTAACTCCCTTCCTGAAGTTCTTCGAACACTTGAGCCATTGTGGCCGTTTCCCCAATTTACGTTAGTCATTTTCTTACCCCTTTCCACTGGTTAATTTACCCTTTTAATATAACCCGCGACGTTTTTCAGAGGTAAAATCATACGTCCTTTCGACGTTCTTTTAACTCGTTGAGATCCTTTGTCTTTCGCCCACCATCATACTCCCATGCGTAGCCCTCGTCGATAAGTTCTTGGTTGAGCGAACTTGCTGTAAAGCCATCCCTCGACGCGCCATCAAGATAAAGCCAACCGAGGATACGACCATACTTGCCCTCTTTTTCAGTTTGGCACACTATTTGTTCGGCGGAAGTCAATTTGTAAACGACTCTGTCTTTAGCTTCTAAGCCCATCGCCTTTTCTTCAAGGTTACGAGTGCGACTTTCGGGGGTATCAATTCCAGCGAGACGAACCCGCTCTTTCTTAAAAAGACTGAACCCTAAATCAAAAATTACATCGACGGTGTCCCCGTCAACAACTCTCACAACTTCTTTAACTGCATATTCATACATTCGTGGGCTCCTTTTTTGAAAATGGTGGGGGATAGAGAAAGGGGATGAGGTGATTCTCGCTGGACCCCTTTCTCTTTTGGATTAGGACTCCCCCGTGCCCCATTAACCATCCAGCGAGAAGGTCGGATCCGCCGTTTCTAAACGACGGTAAAGCTCGGCAATATATGCAACGAGATCATGATCATGTTCAAACATCAAAGTTTTTTGAGCGGCAGCTGTTCTATCCTCTAAAGACGAAGCCTTCCTATCAAACAAACTTGATTCGATGCCCTCAAAACTTTCATCATCTAAAAAGAAAGTAATCTGTTTTTTAGTCAGGGTGGGTGTGTCACTCCATGCAGTCACGTTATATTCAGCAGTGAGGTCAATAGTCCTCTTACTTGTTTCACTAAGAGGTTCGCAGTGAACCATTTTAATGTTGTGAACATGATGTATGCTTTCAGAAGTACTCATAACTTTCTCCTCTATTGGTTAATTTACTTATATATTATAGGGCGGTGGATAAAAACCCACCCGCGTTAGTTAGTCGAATAAAATCTATGGTCGCCGATTTGAGCGGCAAGTCGAAGTTTCCTTGACCACGAGGGGTTGACCCAGACAGCGTGGTAGTGAGTAGCACCGACTAAACCTTCAATCTCGATTGGACGATGATAGGCAAGTCGAGAGATGTTGAGCGCTTGCTGCCATGCTTCTTTTTCGGCGGGTCGTTCAGGCTTGCCATCGCACCAGTAGCTGAACTGGCATTGATGTTTGACTGGGTGCCCGTTCCAATACCGCCCATCTTTTACAACGCCACAAGCAGTGGACGGCCAGCGTTCATCACCCATACGATTACGAATAATAATGGCGACAGCTAACTGACCTATTATAGTTTGATCACGAGCCTCGTAGTAAACCGCTTCTGCCATACATTGAACATCTTCAGTGACAGGCTCAGATGCGGATAACGGCACTGGGATTAACAGACCTGCCAACAGAATTATAAGAGGCGCAACTGCTGACAGGCTGAGTCGGACAGCCCCCCTCATCCGAACAACCACTCAAAAAAAGTTTTCTTTTCAGGAGCCTGTTCAGAAAGCGAAAACTTCACAGGAGGCTCTTTCATTCGATATTTGTAAATACAATAATATACTTGACCCACACTCAAAGAGAATTTTGTTTCGAGTTCTTTGAGCGTTAGCCCATTTGCTTTTGCTTCTCGTATTTTAGAGATTTTTTCATTAGTCCATTTTTGCCTAACCATGGGCTACCTCCTTCAATTTGGTTAATGCAGATTGGGCACGAAACCCCCGACCCATCTTATCACAAAAATACTTGGGGTCGACTATTCTCGCGCAGGTTTCTAACAAATCAAGGTAGTAGACGCCGTCGATATGATCAACTTGCTTACCGTTATTATCCGTGAGAGCAAACTTTCCCTCGCCTGAATATTGTCGGCTCGTAAGGGATTCTACAAGCCCTTCATCAAAGCCCATGGCTGCAAAATACTCTGGCTTCATGATTTCCCAACCGTCTGGATGGAGCTGGTGATCTTCCTCGCGTTCTTCATCTTTTCGAACAACGTCAAGAATGTTTTCTTTATACTTATCATATTTACTTGCCATGATTAACCCCAATCCTTTCTGTCTGTTTCTTCTTCCCAACCTTTTGTATACTCGGCTATCTGGTGTTTTGACATATCTTTTTCAACAACACGCTGTCCTTTGTAGGTTCCGGCAGGATAGTAGTGTGGTCCATAAGGTCGCTGATAGTAGCGGTCGGCGCTACCCCTGTCTCGGGGGCTGCCATGGTAGCCAGCAACGCCAGTATAGAATACTTTTTTTTCCATCATTGGTTTTTCCTCATTTAATTATTCACCTTAAAACTATAACCGCCCACTATTTATCAGGCTAGCCTTCGTTTTTCTTACGGATAATTTTATTATCGCGTTCGCTCATGAGGGCTACACATTTTTGAGTGAGCTGGTATTCAAAACGGTCGTTGTAGAGTTTATTTTTAGATTTTCTACGTTTCAACAGCCCCCTTGCCCACATGCCCGAGGTTTGTTTGCCGAGGTCATCAATGTTCAGCTTTTTCACTAGGTCCTTGTCTGAGGCTTCACACAAAAGCAGCAACTCAGTGTTTGTGACAGGCGGACCGTAATCAAGCAGAGTTTCTACAATCGCGCCACGTTGCGTTGGTACTTGACGAAACCACGCCTGTCCCAGCGGACGAAACTCCCACTCACCATCATCAAAACAAAGATCCGTTTTGGTTTCGTTGATCCAAGAAGGTTTTGAGTATTCTAGTTCAAGGGGTGGCTCAGTTTTTATTTGTGGGCCATGCTGTTTGACTAAATATCGTACTTGCCCTCCAACACTGCGGCATTCGTCTTCTGCCCATTGAAGAAGTATTTTCCAAGTTTCGTAATCAACTGCAACAGATTTATTTTGGTTGGTATCCATCTTGCTCTCCTTCTCTTTCTTTTTTCAAAAGTTCTGCAATTTCTGATAAAATCCACTCGAGCTTGGTTAGCCGAGCCTCGATATTAGCGAGTTGGTCTAGCTCTGCAGTGTTTTGTTTTTTGAATTTAAGCATAGGCTCGCCATTCTTGAGCCATCTCGAGTTCCCAAGCGTACATCGCTTCATCAGCGTCACGCTGAGACGCAAACTCACTTTCTACAACATGTCCGTTGTAGAGAACTGCCCAGTTGCGTGATTCAACTTGAATAACACACCAGCCAATATCCCAATCTATTGGGTAATTCTTCATAACGCTCTCCTCTCTACTTTCTATAAGGGTATTATACCCCGTGACCGTTCAGAATTAAACGCCTCCTTCGTCTAATTTATCTTCTAGCTTGTTTCTATAAACGTCGCGTAGAGTTCCTTTTAATGCAGGGAGGCTACTGTCTAGGTTATCAACCATAAACTGAACTGCCTCCTCTTCATCGAAACTATTTTCAATGGCTTCTTCGGCGAGTGATTCTATCACCATTAGCCAGTCTTTTACTCTGCCCATTACCCTGCCCCCGAATCTGTAAGGTTATTCCATTCAGTATCCCAGAAATACTCAATAGCCATTTCATATTGATCTTCTTCTGTGATTACTTCAGAAGAGCTATCCAGCGGAACAACCATATCTTTTCCCAAGGAAGTATAAACAAAGTTCCAATCCATATTACTCGCATCGTAATACCAGATAGCCGATTTTCGAGTGTTGGCTCGAATATGCTCATCAAGCATTTTCGCGCATTCTTGAACTACGGTTGGATGCCAAACAGAATTAACTGGGTAGCCTATTTCCCAGTTTTCTCGTGCCCAGTTACGGAACTCTTTTTCTTCTTCCGCTGCTAGGTCACGATGCAACTTTAGGCTGACTACGTTATCACTCATTTCACCCTCCAAACTCGGTAGCCAGCAACGCCAGCGTCAGTCCACATACGTTGGGTGAAAGTTACTTCAGTTCCCTGTTTGGCTAGGCGTTTTTGGTAAGATTGCCTCGCTTGAGCAACACGGTTGCCTATCTGCTTTTGGGTTTCTTCCTCGTAGTTAGGTCCAGCAAAGAAGCTGTCGCCTACTTCCATATCCTCAAACGGATACTTCCGAGCAGTTGAGTGGAAATCTTCAGGGATACCAATCCCAGAGTCAATTATAAAATCATTAGCCATTTTTTCCTCCTATGGTTAATAGCTAAGTTATATTATAAAGCTGACAACCTCGGAGTAAAGTATTCTTTACTCAGGAAATTGCAACACATAAAACAACAATCACATAAAACAAAGCAACGCCTGTTAAGATTGCCATGACATTTCTCCTTCATAATCCAAATTCGTCTGTCTTTAAAAAAAGAGCGGAGAGTTGCCCCCCCGCTCTTTTGATTTATACAAGCTCGATATACTTTTTATCAAGCGCAATTTGAACGTCCGGTGCTCCACCGCGAATCTTTCGTGCTGAAGCAAGAAACTCGTTTAGCGGCATATCGTCTTTGAACAACGCAAAGATTTCTGCTCGCCGTGAGCCTTTCCTAACGGGCATCTCTTCGCCGATAACTTTGATGGTGTTTCCTTCAAAGTTGTGGCGAACAATGCTTTTCTTAGCAGTTGGTTTAGGAACTGCCTTGGGATCTGCCTTGGGCTTCGCTTTCGCTGGAGCCTTTGACTTGGTGTTCTTCGAGGGAAGAACTTCTGTTATAGCTGTGGCCATATCTGGCCTCCTTTCTGCTTTCTATTAACGCTACCAATTATAAGCGCGATAAAAAAGGGGACAACCGCTAAGTTGTCCCCCGATAAACTAAGCCGCTTCCGCGTACTCAGTGGCTAGGTCTAAAGCTCGCCGCTTCGTAGCAGCGTTTGGTCCAAGCCAGCTTGAGTAAAGAGCGCCACCCTTTACTCTTTCAGACTGGCGTTTCGTATGATCCATGTGGTAAGTGACACCGTTAAGTGCGCCCCACCAAGTACCTTTCGCTGACTTTAGGTCGGCTCCAGGAGATAACGCGATAGCGTCATGAACCTGCTCAGAAGTTTTACTGAACTCATCAAGCAACGGAACGTCATTAGCAACGCTCATTTTACCACGTTCAATAAGCAGCGATGGCTGAAACAGCTCAGCGATAAAGTTCTGAACGTCCAACGGTTTCGCTCGTTTACTGGATAAGAACGTAGTCTGCTCCTGAAACTCAGTCATTTTAGTTTCACTGATACCAAGAGCTTCTTCAGCGGCTCGCATTATGTCATCGTCAAAGGCTTGAAGATGAAGTACTCGAAACCGCTTACCATCAGTGTTCAACGCGAGCGCCATGGTATTACTACAGACGACTCGTATGGGTGTGAACATGATAGTAAGAGCCTTACCTGAAACGTGAGGCGAATCTATAAGTAGATAACCTTCTACTCGGTCGCCTCCGGGAAGTTCAAAGTTAGACTCAAGTTTTGCAAGCCCCCAGATATCTTGCCCGTCCTTTAAAGAACCCGCTGTTTCCATTTTCATTTCACCTTTGGAAACAAACTTTTTAAAGAACTTGAAAGTATCAGCATTCTGGAAAGGCACGTAGTCCTCGCCGCAAGCTGAAAGCACACTATTATCTGTGTCGCGTACAATAAAGTGATGACCTTCTGCGTTGAGAAGACCAACTTCATCGCTCCAAGTTGGAGAGTCAATAGTATACGCTGGGCGTTTAGAAACAGTCCAGTTCAAACCAGCCACTTCTAACATTTCTTCGGGAGTCATGGTATCATCTACCTTGACCCCCAGCCCATGCCAAGGAACGTCCCCCGCATAAGCCATCGTTTCTACTGCTGCTGCCATAATTTTTCCTTTCTAAATATGGTAATTTCTAACGGTTACTATTATAAACCGTTTATACGTGGGTAAAAGTTCTTTTTAGTCAGGAACCTCTACCGTGTTGAGTTTGTTAAAGAAATCAAGGTCGATGTCAATCATCGCCTTAGAACCTTCACCGTTGAGTATGATCATACAACGAACGTGCTCTTCAACTTCTACACCGCCAGCGTGTTCATGTGGCATGTGAAAAGTGATGGGAAACTGAGTATCGTCGTCTACAGTGTCAAGGTATTCTTGAAGAGGCTCGGGTTCAACCGCTCGGTTGTAACCCATTTCAATAGCCCAATTATTAGCAGCGACTAGCTGCTCTTTATTTAGAATAGGAACTAACTCCATAGCTTTCTCCTTTATTTACGTTACCCCCCTATTATAAAGGGGGATTAGTTAGAGAAAAGCTCTGGCTTGTCCAACTACTTTTTCGCACTCATCCAAGCAGTCATTCCCATGTAGGCACCGACTACTCCCGCCATCCCAATGTAGAACAAACCAGAGAGATCAGACACAGCTTTAATCCGAGAGTCAGGAAAAATAGGAAGAAAAACAGCAGCAGTAAAGACGAGCATGGCAATAATACTAACCCATGCCATTTTCTTTTGGGCAACTGATTTGTCATCTGCTGCTTCGGTTTCGTGTATAGCTTTGATTGTGGCAAGTTCTGAATCGCTAACCACACCATCCCCATCAACGTCATACTCCTCGTAGGCACTTCCTTTCTCCAGTGCCTTTCGCCCTTTTGCAGCCATAGTACATTCCTATGAAATCATTCTGCCACTTCCGTCCTCTATACTACGCTGCCAAGGTTTATCTGTAAATACCGTTTTTGCTTCGCCCCAATTATCGCCATACTCTACGTCTACTTGTGACGGAATCTCGAGATCAACGCAGTTTTCCATAATCTCAGCAATCTCACGAATTTGATCAGGGTCATCAGAGCTGAAACAAAGTTCATCATGAACCTGTAATAATGGAAGGATGCCTTTTTCAGAAAGCGCACGCATCGCTGCTTTAGTTTGATCAGCCGCCGAACCCTGTATTAAACGGTTGAGTGCTTTATGAGTGAACGCTCGTTTAATGTTTGGACCGAACTCTGTTTGAGCTTTTTCAAGATTGCCTATTTTACCCGTGCCAAACGCTCGCGGCTCCCATAGATCAAAACGACACTTACGACCTAAAAGTGTTCGTATATACCCTTTTGTTGAAGCACGGTTGCGGCAGTAGTCGCTCAACATTTTAACAAACGGGACGCGAGCATGGTATACTTCAAACATTTCTTGGGCATCTTCAAGAGGAATGTTGAGTTGCTCGGCTAATTTTCTTTGACCCATTGAGTAAAACAAACCAAGATTGATGTCTTTTGCTTGACGACGCGGAATGCTCGCCATTTCTGCAACAATAGAATGGAAGTCAGCTTCGCCTTTTCTATACTCATCGACAACATCTTCTACTCGAGGTAGTTTCAACAACGATGCGTAATGAACGACCAGCCTCGGCTCTTGTTGAGAGTAATCAATAGACACCCACTTTTCATTCTTTTCGGGCACAAAAATAGACCGAATCATTGGTCCAAGAATCTTATGCCTTGCTGGGATCTGTTGAAGGTTTGGGTTACTGTAGCTAAACCGACCGCTGACCGTTCCTCCTTGATCTGATCTTAGTGAGTGTATCTCCGCGTGAATACGACCTTCATGCTGATAACGTAAAATAGAGTTGATGAAGGTTGTGTTTGCTTTATTGAACTCACGAGCCTCTAGTATCAACTTTGGTAGTTCGTGCGGGTGGTTTTCTAAGAACGCACGATCTATTTTAGGCGCTTGGGTTTTTTCTGTGTATTCATATTGAATCTTAGCTTTGTCAAATAGTTCGCCTATTGAACGAGAGTTCCATATCTCAACGTCACGATTGTACTCTTTCTTGATTTTATGCAGGATCTGTTTTTCTCGTGAACCAAGGTCTTTTTGTAAAAACGCAGCTTTATCTAAATCTACTCGAATGCCCCGCCACCTCATCTCAATTAAAGAAGGAAGAATCGACAACTCCAGATCTAAAATATATTGAAGGTCAGTCTTGCGTATTTCTGTTGAAAGAACATTCCAAAGATCGAGCGTTGCCCGTGCATCTTGCTCAGCGTATGGACCAACATACATCGCGGGTAGTTTCCACATTTCGCTTTTAGGGTTTACTCCCCACTCTTTGGCAGCTTCTTGAAGAACACGCTCGTTCTTAGAAGACGCGATATATGTTTTAGCGAGAGCGTTGAGTGAATACGAAAAACGATTCTCATCAAGTAGCGGCGCAGCGATTAGTGTGTCTTTTATTGCCCCGTTTATTTCCACCCCTTCTCTCTTAAGCCAGCCAACATCATATGCGGCGTTGTGGAATATTTTATCGCAGTTTGTTGAAAGTTGTTTCTTCAACCAACGGAAAACAAGAGTCCTATCGAGATTGCTGCCATTATCATGACGAACTGGGAAGTACCCTTGCCAATCGTCTGTTGCCAAAGCGATACCAATAATGTATCCATCACCCGTTGCCCATCCTGGACCTTTGTTGAGAAGGTTCGGGTCTCGTGTTTCTAAGTCAATCGCAAGTTGTTTAGCTTCGGTCAGGTTTGGCAGAACTTCTGGAGCGCACCACTGACTTTCTGTTTGAAGAAGTGGTATTTGATATGCCAATCTCTTCCCCCAATATTGTTAAAGGTTTTCCACAATTACATTTAGGCCACTTAAAATTTGAAAACAAATCTTCAGGGGCTTCAAATTCTTTTTTGCACTTCTCACACTGTAATTTTACTGTCATTGTTTAAATCCAGCGCGTTTCAGATTAACTGCCTTCCTCACGAGCGAAGCGAAGGCTATTGGGAAGGGTTCCTAGGGGGTAGCCCCCCGAACCTTTTCCCTTGGCTTCAGCTGGCTCCTGAGGCTCTCCAGGGGCGAACCCCCCTAACTCACGGCGTATTTCAACTTCAACTAGGAATAAATAACGGCGCAAGTCCCAAATATCATCAATAATGCCTTCGTTAGAAGGATTAGACAGTATTGCTTCGAATATGTCATAGTTGTGTTTTTTAGTTTGGTTCTCGATACGATCCCATTTACGTGCGAGCATCATAAATGCACCAACGCCCCCACGTTTTTTCCAACTATCTCCATAACTTTCTTGAGCGTGAGACAACGCTTCAGCATCCCAGCACCCAAGTTCTTCTACTTCTTCCAGTATTGAAACTTCTTTGCTCTTCTTTCCAACCATTCTATCGACGCCTTTCTCCAGTCTAAAGCAGTTATACCTCGTGCTTCTTTAATTGCCAAATCATAATCTTTCTTTTTATACGCATTCCATGCTGACAGCATTGGTATTGCTGTTTCAGGGAAAAAACTGTTGCCCCATTTATGCTTGTAAAAAGCGGATGCTTCAAGTCTGCCTTCTGGAGCAGTGAGAAAATTAGTTAAATCTTGATCTATCTTATCTACGTCAGTAAACATTGGCTCTGGTGAGTAGTGCATCCCGTTATTCCAGCCAAGATAAGAATCATACCAAAGAGGGTCCCCTCTGTTTACCTGTAGAGTAATATCCAACATTTTATTATAAACCGCTTCATATGCATGAAAGCTGTCGCTGAGATGATGGTAGTTTCCTATTGGTTTGCCAAGTCTTGCAGCCATATACTCTTGCAAGATTGAAAAGTGAACAGCATTGGCTCCATAAGTCCCCCAGATAATATCATTAGAGCGGCAAGAAACTGTCATGTCCAATCGCCCTTTTCTTAATTTGAAGTATACCTGAGTGTTGCACGGAACATCTTTGCAAGCTGGATCATCTACAATTTTTTGAAGATCATCCACCGACCACATTTGAAGCACCGCCCTGCGAGAATTAGGATTATGAGTCAAATGCTCAACAAGAAGATCAAGCTGGTCTTTTTTCCAATACTCGCGCCATCTATACCCATAAGCCCCGTTTAGTGTAGTTCCATCATCAGAAAAATCTTCCATACGTTTATTAAACTGTTGCACATATGCTAAGTCATCGCGACCTGCTAACATCCAAAGAGCTTCAAACAAATGAAAGAACGGATTAGCATCACGAGAAGGATAAAAGAGAACTCGTTCTTCTGGCCTTTTGTATGTTGTCACCACAGGCTCTGGATATTCAATCACTTTACCTGAGCGCGACTCCTGCCAAACACCACAATTCCCTAGATGCATTAAACCAACATAAAGTGCTTCTGATACGTTTCTTGCGTATATAGTCAGCACTTCATTGTTCCCATGGGCGAGTGACTGCAGGAGTAAACGAGCCTTTTTCGAGGGAGGATTCAATGTTCCGGAGATCAATTTCAGAGGGTTCGTCATAATCTTTTTTTCCTTTCGCATCAGGTAATAATCCAGGACGGTAGCTCAACGCATCACAACCATCACATGGGCCAAAATCTCTTTGACCGTGATACAGCTTTTTTCTTGCAGCCATAAAAGCACCACTCTGCCAAAGTTCTTCTAATGAATTAACGTTAGTGGCAGAACCACAACGGTAATGTCCAGGCCAATCGTTGCAACAGATTGCTACATTGCCATCCCATCTTATAGAAATTTCTCTAAAAACTTTGGCGCAACGTCTTCCTTCTGCTTTTTTATTTTTAGGAAAAGCTGCACCAGCGTGGTTGTTTACTGTTGCGTGATTTCCTTGTGAAGCCACTGAAATGTCTTGGGTGACAACTATGTCGTGATCCGTGGGTTTCCTGCGCCTGTGGGGATTAGCTTTTTTATCTAATGGATATTCAAATAATGGATAAGGTCCAGTATATTTTTCACGAACTTTATCGCAAATTTTAATTCCCTCGTAGTTATCGAGAAGAAGGACATTTAACCCTGCGTCCATAAGCGCGTTTATATTTTGTGACAGATCTCCCTTGAGCAACCCCCCGCCATTAGTAGTCATTTGAAGGTGAGTTTTAGGAAGTGTCTGCCTCAGCAGGGCAACTATAGCCACATACTCAGGGTTCATTGTAGGTTCCCCGTGCATAGCCATTTCTATGCGAGGGTTCCATTTATGCTTTTCCATGGCAGTTTTTATTTTATTAGCAATGATAAGAGCCGCCCCCCAATTGAGAAACTTATAGGGGTGCGAGTTTTTGCCTCGGATGTCTTTTGGTCCATCAGCACCGTTATTCCTTATTGACGCAATACCACAAAAAGAGCACGCAAGGTTACACCCTTCAGTCAGCTCAAGTTGGATGCAATATGGGGGTGATTGTTTTTCCATTAAACTACCCTAACGTATTCTTGAGCGATATCGACTGCGTTATGGTTTTGCAAAAGTTTTTGAGCGTTTGTTCGAATAAAGGTTGCCACACTACTATTTATCTCGCCTTTCAAGAAGTTAGCCAGGTGCTCGTGGTTTTTAAAAGAGATACAATTTTGATTGTCACCAACATCAACCATAGAGTCCTTTGGTCGTATCCATTCTCGATGAAGCAAGCAGATAGCCCCTGCGTCTATGGCTTCAAGAAATGTATATTGAGTGCCCCCGCCGTCTCCTTGTATAACTGAAAAATCAGTCATGAATTTAGCTGAGAAGCACAAATTGACTGCTCCTCGAAAATCTAGTTTATAAATAGCTCGATCTTCTTCTTCACGATGGCTATCTTGAATATACTCAGGGTATTTCGGCAAGATTTTAGTTTTAGTATACATTCTATTTTCTGCGCCACGAATAATAATTTCTTTTCCAGGGGGTAGTTTTCGATTTGCTTCAAACAACCAATGACTATTTTTGTCAAAATCCAACCTAGAAACACTGATGGCGTTGTTAGATCGACGTTCCCATTCTTTGAAATCGAGCGGATCTACAATCCCTAGCGCCATGTACGGATGCGGGATATAGGTAGCTTCTGGCATATGCTCAAGCATTGATCGACGAATGACAATTACTTGGCTCGGAGTGATGAACTCTCGAAACTCTGGGTTGCGTAGTTCAGTAGGGTCATGAATAACGATCGACGCTCCTCGCTCCAGTAATTTCATAGCCACTTCTCTATGATGTTTATCAAGAGCTGTGATTAAAATTGGACCCTCTAACTCAAGAATGTCTTCTTCGCTCACGTTTCTATACGGCACATGGTTACCCATATTCCTGTATGTTTTTTCGGAGCGAGTCGTCATACGAATGACCTCGTGGTCTTCCGAATGAGACATCTTATGATTACCTAATGGTTGTTTACCAACTAGTCCATGATAGAGGTGCGTGGTAAAAGTCACCCAACCCCCATACCGTGACCTACTGAGATACAGTAGCTTCATCGAAGTCCTCTCTTTCTATATCGCTTTCTTTTAGGATGTCGCCAAACCAAGTTTCTAAAATACATAGCGGCTGGTTTTGGCTTATGTTTTTAACCCAGTGCCACGACATAGGCGGAACTAGGATTGAGTCTCTTGTCGCTATTTCAAACCTCTTTTCATCAAGGACAAACAGTCCTCTACCCGCTAGAACTAGCCATTGCTCAGAGCGCTCATGGTGCCTTTGGTAACTTATGCTTTGACGGGGCAGGATGGTCAGGAGCTTGACTAAACACTTTTCCTTTTGCTCTAAAATGTCATAAGTGCCCCATTTACGACTAGTGGTGTGCTCGCCGTTGCGACGGTGCTGGTATTTATTAAGTAGATCACTGGAGGAGTCTATTTTATCGCCGCCTACGTTCCAGAGTACGTCTATTCCTAAATGCTCACATATTTGCATTTCTGGTGTGTTGCACAATTTACGATCTCCGCCATTAGCAAAGTATATTTTTGTATTTTTGTATCGCTTTCGCAGAGCTGCTAATCCTTGCATCACCGACTCATCACGGTCGTCAACTTCGTGAACTTCAGAAATGCTAGAAATGTTTTCCAGTATATCTTTCCTTGTTTCAAAAGGAAGGAACGCTGCACCCTTTTTCCGCGCCAGCCACTCGTCGCTATTTAAAAGAACATGAACTTTCCCATGAGTCGCTGCGTTGACAAACAAGGACGTATGGCCTTTATGAACAGGGTCAAAACCGCCACTTATGGCTACTATTGGATCAAGCCATTGTGTTCGTTCATCCCGAACTACATCTGCTTCTGGGTCGAAACCAAAAGGATTTTCTTGCCCAGTTTTACTCATTGGTTGCCCCCCTTATATTGATATTTTGAGCGAGGCGCACCTTGTTTTAGCCTAACCCTTTCGTATTTATCAAACTCACACAAACTGTGCTCAATTTCCCTCAACTCAAAATCAAGTGAGTGCTGTACTACAGCCAGCGTAAGAAGTTCTCGCATTTCTTCGCACCAGTCATGTCTTTTAGAAGTGTAGGTCAGTTCCCTACCGTAAATACGGTTTAGCCCACGCATCGCTCCTGGACCTGCGTTAGCCCAAGTAAGTATATCAAAGGCTCGAAATCCTACGAACGTGTGGCGAAAATCAGTGACTAGTTCATACGATAAAAATGGTCCAAGGAACGGATACCCCTCAAGCCAAGTATTCATTTTTTGAAGTGAGTCCCAAGGGCATTTATCAAGGAACCTTTCACGGTCATTCCAAACATTTGTAATAGTTTCACAAATGCCACGAACCTTATTTTTACTGGTGGGGCTTTTTATCATATATGCGCCCGTGATCCACTTATCCTGAGGCACGATCACATCATACGCTTTTTCTGGATCCCAATCAATATGAAGATTGTGCTTTAATAGTGTTTGACCAGTTTCAATAAGATTGAACCAGCGAAAAATCACCGTAGCCATATAGACTTCTGGTTTGAATTTTAAGGGGTCTCGGATATTCTCACGGAACCAAACAGTGGTTTTGTCACGCTCACGGTAGGCGTTTGTAAACTTGTATTCTTGTAGAATGGAGTCTTCAGTCCAAGGCCATGGGTCGCCTCGGTCTTTACGCTCTTGAATACGAGTTCGTTCATGAACCCAATAAAAAAATCTTTCTACGCTTTCTTCTTGCATCATATGCCTTTCTAAAAGAAACCCACCCCCTATGGGGGGCGGGTACTCAATAGTAAACTGTTAGGAGGCCATCGCCATCCCTTCTGGAGCTGCCGCCATTGGTTCAACTTGAACATGTCCAGACTCTTCAAGGATTTGAAGATCTTTCGTACCACCTTTAAACTCGGAAACAGCGGCAAGGAATTCGTCAACTGTCATGCCATCAGTGATCACTGCAAAAATAGAGTGTCGATTACTGCCCGTTCTGCGGGGGTTTTCTGGGTTGAGCAAGCTAATTTTTTGCGCTCGATCATAGAGCCGCGTCTTTCTTGTCTGCTTTTCAGACACTGTAGTCTCCTTCTACTGGGGTGTGATTTAACAAGTAATTCATTTTAGCTCTTCCGATACAATGGGTAAAGCGGAAACTTATCTAAAAGAGAAATGACCGTGTAGTTTTTGGTTGAACGATGTGAAGGTTCTTCTTTACTCTAGTAAGCGCAACATAAAACACACGTATCTCATCATCTGGTTCTTTTTGCATTTCTAACCAACTTTTCTGACCGATGTCTGTGATGATTACCACGTTGTCTGCCTCTCCTCCTTTAGAGGCGTGTATTGTGGATATTCGTATGCGAGGGGAACTTGTGAGTTTTTCCCCACGGCGAAGGCAAGCTATAAGATATTGTTTTTCTTTATCTGAAACACGATCAAACGCTTCATGCCAAATAGCTGTTGTCAACAGCCCGTGAGAAGCTAACAAGTCTTTCATGAACAACGTTTTCTCTTCAAAAACACTCTTCATGGATTTATGCTCTTTTGCCACACCTTTGTTAGCTGTCATGTATTTATAGATTTGTTTTACTTGACCAGCCGAAACAGTCTCCCCCTTTCTGAGCTTTTCCCAGTTAAGGATGGCATCCAACAATGTTTCACTGACACCCTTGCGGTTTGCTCGGGAATAGAAAAACCCTTCTAATCTGCATTGCTGTTCCGGTTGGTTTAATAAATAATTGTTACGAGCAAGAATTAACCATTCTCCCTCGCTCATGTCTATATGCTCAATATCTGAGTGCCAAGATAAAGTTCCGGGATCTGGGCGTGGACTCCAGCTTTTTCCTCTTCTTTTTGATACTCGACGAATGAGGCTCCCCGCAAGATAATGCGCGTGCTGCGGAACTCGGTACGATTGTTCTAATACTTCTATCTCGCCCGAAAGCGAAAGAAAGTTATTCACTTCTGCCCCCGCCCACCTAAAAATAGCTTGGTCATCATCTCCTGCAATGTATAAATTTTTACATAGTTTTTCAAGAGCAAAAACCATTTGCCATTGAAGGAAGCTCAAGTCTTGCGCTTCATCAATAAAAATTGTTTCTAATTTTGGTGCAACTTCTTCGGAAAGAAAAAGAGAGAGCATGTCTGTGAAATCATATAGATTCCTAGCTTTTTTAAACTCAGCTAACCCTCTTTCAGCTCGCTCAACTTCAAACCAGCTTATATCTGAATTCACCTGTTGCCATTGTTGACGGACAGGAACCCCCCGAACACGAGCAACTTCTATAATACCAAGGATTTGATCGCCCTTCTTTGAAAACGCAAACGAGCCTTCCTCAAAAGAAGCGTTGCCTGTTACTTCCAACCCCATCAATGTACCAAAATCTTTTCGTTGGTCTTCATTAAATACTTGTGATCGACTCAAACCTAATCGCTGAAAGGCCAGACTATGGAGAGTCCTAAAATAAGGCAGATCATCAGAATCATAGTTAAATAAATCATACGCCCTCCCCTTTGCTTCATCGGCAGCACGGTTAGTGAACGCAAAATAACCAATTTGTTTTGAATCTACCCCCGAAGTTAATTCATTTTCTACAAGTGACAGCAGCCGTGTAGTTTTACCTGTTCCTGGAGGTCCAATAATTATATTCAAATTGGATCCTCCTGAGAAAAATCAGGTAAATCAAACGGGTCTGTTTGTGAATCAAACGTTGGTATTCCCCATAAATTTACAAATCTGTTTTTGATATTTTGCCCTGAATGAACTGCGCCTAAGTCGCGCAACCGAGCAGTAATCTTAGGTCGAGTAAAGTGACGAAAATTATGACGTTGAAGATAAGCCTCGAGGTCAGACAACCGAAAGAAAGTTTTGTTATCTTCTGTGTACGGCTTGCCAAGTAGTATCTCTTCTTTAGTCTGTGCTTGCGCTCGATCAGTGCAAAACGCTTCTAACAGATCTTGGAACTGACCTTCTATAGAAGCGTCTCTAGGCACTTCTATGATAGTAACGTTGTCAAGTAAATTTTGCATGACCCCTTGCCACGCTCGCTCACTCATCTTGGGCGGCATTTTATCTATAGTTTCCATACAAACTCGTTGAAACCTCGTCTGGTTCTGAAGGTCTTCAGTAATCATTTCTAAACGATTACCCTCTACATCAAGGAACCAAACAGGAGGGTTTGAGTTTTGTTTAGTCAACGAACCAAAAGAGGGCATCGCTGTCGCGGGAGAAATACCAAACTTTCGAGTTTTACAAACTCCTGAGTTACAATGAGCACAAATCGGTTGGTCATTGCATTTGTAGTTATACTCTTTAGTTTTGAGCTGTTTTAAAATAGTCAAAACTTCTGAAGAGCCAAGAGGAGGAGACAAGTACTCTCGATTGTACTCTTCTAGTTTATCTTCCCAATTATCAGGGTCTGAAAGTTTTGCATAAATACCTAAACTAAACAGACCGTTGTTTCGTGTGCCTTGAGGAAACCCCTGTGTCACTAAAAATTGTAAACACGGTGGACCATCTTTGAGCACCTGTTTTTCGTTTTTAATAACTTTGAATTTTTCAAGAGTTTCAGGGGGAACCTGTACCTCATCGGCGTAGTCTAAAAATTGCGTTAGTGTGTTTACGTCGCCGTTTTTATCCAGCGAGTAACGAGTAGTGTCGTCTCCGCCAAAGTAAGGCATGTTTAAAAAGTTGCCTGTATCCCCCCGCTCTGACAAAATTTCTGACTGCTTCGGGAATATTTCACTTGAAGCAAAACCAAGAGATGCCGACATTTCTGATAACTTCAGCCGCATTAAACTTGCTGGCACATACTCTTCCGTGAAAAGAAAAAGGTGGGCACCCCCTGACTTGCTTCTGCACAAAATCAGGGGGAACTCACGCTCATGTATTCGAGCGTTCACGTTTTTCAAGTCAAGCGAAAAATCATCTATGTCAATGCACCCCCACCGACAAGTGTTGTCGTCAGTGATTGGGATGATGCCTAAAGAAGGTTCTTCACCATTTAGGTGCTTTTGCCATAACTCAGTTGTTGGCTCTCCGTGTTGGACAAAAGAATCTACTTTTTTCTTTCCGTCTTCGCGGAGACCAACAACCTCGGTCGTTCCGTAGGCTCTATTTAACCCAGAAAATCTTTCTATAAACCTTTCTAATTCGCTCACTTGGATTACTCACTTAGAATGGTACGTTATCAGAGGAACCCTCTTGCTCTGGCGCACTGGCTTTCACAGTCCCTGCCATCACAGCCTTATAGAAGATGGCCCCTATTTGGAACTCCTCTGTATTAGCGTCTCGCCTATCAGAAACTTCGTAACCAAACCAACTGCCGTGCTTATTTGACTCGGGAACAGTCAGCAACGTGTACGCAGAAGCAAACGAAGGTTTTGGTTTTATGGAACCGTCAGGCAACGTAATAGTTTGAGAAACCATTTGCGTGTTCCATTTACGCGACTTTTTCAGTTGCGTAGAAGTCATTGACAAAACTGCTTGCGTTGGGCCGTAGGTCGGACTCAACAAGATAATATAGTGAGAAGCAGTATTGGCTAAATAGTTGCCGTTTTCAAGGATATCCTGCCCCCTCTCATTCTTAGTTGTTCTTGAAAGTATGCCACTTTCAGGATCGTGAACGGCTACAAAACCACCCTCCATATCTCTTGGCACCCACTCTACAAGGGTTCTTTGGTAGGCACAGGGTATTACTCCTACACCTTTTTCACCGTCAAATAACTCATTGGTTACGGTATTGAACAACATGCCAACCTCAGAGCCTTCAATGTGCTTACCCTCTCGTTTGTTTAACTGAGGGGAGTTGCTCTGAATGATGTTGATAAACGGAATCGCAAGGTCATCCGTTCCTAGGTCCTCTACTCCCTGCCCTGCAAAGGCGAGGAGGTCGTCATTAGAAATGGCAAGAGGAGCGTCCTCTTTTTTCGCAACTTGATTTGCCATGCTAAGTCTCCTTACTTAATAGTGGCTCGCTCTCCTATAAATAAATTGAAGCAATCATCTGGTGGTATCGTTTCACCAGACTCAATTTGCTCCCGCGCAAAACCTCGGAGAGTGGAAGGTTCTACCCATTCTTTATCACCTGGATAAAGCCCTTTATCCTCAAGTTCTTTCTTAACTCGTAGGGCTTGGTCATCTTTATCTCGGGTAAAATCTACTGTAAGGCGGTGCTTAATAAGCCCTTCGTGACCGTGCTCTCTAAGCCACTCAAACGCTTTTTCTGTTTTATCGGAAGGAATAGTGCAGCTGTAAAACTTCTTCACTGAAACTTTGCCGCCATTACGAAGAGTCACTTCCGCGACACCGTACTCGGTCATGACCGCAGGAATTAAATCTTCAGTGAGCTGTTTGCGCTGCTCCTTCATACCCTTGAGGATTTTTTCTTGCTCAGTTATTTCTTTATCAAGATCGATTACCTGATTTGAAAGCTCACTGATACGACCAAGTGTGTCGTTTTCAAAAGTTTTAGGTGTCTCTTCAAAGAAACTAAGTATCTCTTCTTTAGAAACTTCAGTCATGTGCTTCCCCCCTATGAGCTGCTGGGTGTAGATCTATTTCAACGGGATAATAGTCTTTTTCAATTCTATCCCATTTGAGAATAGAATATTTCCCTACGTTAATATCAGAAGCTATCGCACAAGCCAGACCTATTACTGCAGGGTCACCCATAAGTAATAGATAATCAGAACTTGTGAACTCTTTCAACCCGTCTTTGAGGCGGCGAACAGTTGGGGCTGGGCTGAGAACAATGTTCGTATTAGGCGGCAGCAAAACCTTGAGGTCGCCATAAGCCCTAGCACCTAAAATATTGCGCCCCGGAACTTCTTGAACTACGAAAACTGACAACGTATTCTCCTTTCTACTTTATAATAGCTATTATTATATATAGGGCTCATGAAAGCTAGTAGTTTTTTATCTCCCGGATACCAATAGGCAATATGCCAATAATTTTTTTATCAAGCTACTGAGCGGTAAAGGTTATTCATATATTGGTTCTTATTGGCATCTACTCAGCTTGCCCTCAATACTGGCGAGTTAGGAGGAAAAACTACTTTATATCCTATATATAGCGGGGTAAACTACTGGTTCCTCAGAAAGATAAGAAAGCTATGCAGAAAAAATATAAATTTAAGACCGAGCCTTTTGAACACCAGCGGGCAGCCTTGGGTGCAAGTTGGAATAAAACGGAGTTCGCGTATTTTATGGAAATGGGGACAGGAAAATCCAAAGTCCTCATTGATAATATGGCAATCCTATATGATTATGGTCATATAAACGCGGCGTTGATAGTAGCACCAAAAGGTGTCTATAAAAACTGGGCGCAACTTGAAATTCCTAAACACCTCCCTGATCATATCCAGCCCAGTATTGTTTGCTGGACACCTAACCCAAATAAACAAGAAAAAGAAGATCTCATCAGTTTATTTGAGGCGACTAATGATCTTGTGATTTTTATAATGAATGTGGAAGCGTTCAGTACAAAGAAGGGTGTTGGGTTTGCTGAAAAGTTTTTATTAGCACACAATGCTCTTTTTGCCATAGACGAAAGCACAACTATCAAAAATGCCTCTGCTAAAAGAACAAAAGCTGTGCTCAAGTTGGCGGCGATGTCCTCTCACCGAAGGATTTTGACTGGGTTTCCGGTTACAAAATCTCCTTTAGATTTATACAGCCAGTGTGCTTTTCTAAGTGAAGATCTTTTAGGGTTTTCCTCATACTACACTTATAAGAATCATTTTGCTATTCTTCAGAAAAGATCAGTTGCAACTCACAGCTTTCAACAAATAGTAGGCTATCGCAACCTAGAGGAACTAAAAGACCTATTAAATCCGTTTGCTTTTCGTGTTTTGAAGAAAGACTGTATTGACCTACCCGATAAGGTGTACACAACACGGGAAGTCGAACTCACCCCTGAACAAAAAAGAATCTATAAGGAGCTGAAAGACTATGCTATTGCTCAGCTAGACGGGGCGGAGTTCGTCACAACAAACTCAGTGATTACTCAAATTCTAAGACTACAACAAGTTTTATGCGGGTTCACAACAACCGACGCGAAAGAAATAGTTGAGATACCGAGCAATCGTCTTAAAGAACTGATGGCCACTCTTGAAGAAGTAGAGGGCAAATGCATTATTTGGGCGAACTACCAGCACGATATAAGAGCCATCACTGCTGAGATAGCCAAGGTCTACGGTACAGAGTCTGTTGCTCATTATTACGGGGAAACTAGCGCAGAAGACCGCCCGATCATTGTAGACCGATTTCAGGATCCTGAGTCAACCCTTAGATATTTTGTTGGTCAGCCAAGGACGGGGGGCTTCGGCCTCACACTTACGGAGGCTAATACAGTCATCTATTATTCAAACGGCTATGACCTTGAAACAAGGCTTCAATCAGAAGACCGCGCTCACCGCATAGGTCAAACAAATAAAGTCACTTACATAGACCTAATCGCCCCTAAAACTATAGACGATAAAATACTCAAATCGCTTCGTAATAAAATTAACTTAGCCACGCAAGTGCTCGGCGAAGATTACCGTGAGTGGCTACTTTAACTTAGACAAAGGATTGTTCAAAGCCTTGCGGATTTGATCATCAACATCTTTTTTGAGCGCCTTCATTCCATTTGTCATGGAATCGTCTAAGCTGTCCATTCTAGTGCTCAAACGATCTCGCAATGTATTGTTGCGCTCATTCTCTTTGTCGATCATACTTCGAACTTGATCTTGTATTCCTTTGACCCGTCTTTCAGTAGATTCAACAAGGCGCTCTGTCCGTAAGATTTCGCCTTTTAGATCTCGTTTGATTGTTCGGGTTTCGTCTCGCGCAGACTCAGCGGACTGCTGGATTGCTTCTTCTAGTTTTTCAAAAACTGTAATCTTACCTTCTATAACATTTATTTTTGAATCAATAGTCTTGTTAAGAGCGCCCATATCTGATTTCAAAACAGCCAGCCTTTTGTCAAACCCAGAAAGATCTGGCGCAGAGTAGCTCCCAATTTTATCGCGCATATCCATGTAATCTTTGTAAAACTCAAACCCTCCCCACATAGCACCACCGAATGTTGAGATAGCTGTCAAAATTATTGCAATCTTGCCACCTTTAAATTTAATACCTGCAACTTCAACTTCAGCCATCTATTTTCTCCATTGAAGGTTTACTAGATTATTGTGCTGAGCAGAAGAACCACCGAAAAGCACATACTGAGCAAAATTATTGTCAGAAATAACAGAATCAGGAACTCTTGCATTGTCAAAAAACCCCGGTTTGTCTTGAAGGGATACAGGAGACTTAAAGAAAGATTTTGAGTCTCCAAGAACTTGCATTATAACAAGAGTTCTTATTTGGTTATTCGAATCATAACGACCCGATGATCCCATCCTTTTAATAATTTGTTTGGCTATTTTTTCTTTAACTGCTTTCTTAGCAACAACTTTTGGCTTTTCTTGCTGCTCTTTTTCCGGCTCCGGCTCCGGCTCCGGCTCCGGCTCCGGCTCCGGCTCCGCTTCAGTAGGCTCCGGCTCCGCTTCAGTAGGCTCTGGCTCTGGCTCCGGCTCTGCTTCAGTAGGCTCCGCTTCAGTAGGCTCCGCTTGTTCTGGCTCTGGGGCGGGTGCTTCTATCTCTTGTTGAAGTTCTGCTTCTATCTCAGCTTCAACTTGTTCGCTAACAGGCGCTTCGGAAACAGCGACTTGTGTAAATTCAACAGGTGGTGGGGCAACTTCAACTGGAGCAGTCATAGTTTGGAGCTGTTGTTCAAATTCAGCTTCTATCTCAATTTCAGCAACTTCAACTTCTGGCTCTGGGGGTGGTGGTGCAAGGTCTACTTCTACATTTACTATGGGATTTTCGGTGATAATGCTAGTATTGGTGAGGATATCAATAACTTCGGTTTCAATGAACGAAACAATGTCGAAAGTGGCAGTGAGATTTGGATTCGAAAAATGTGGTCCGAAGAACCCACTCGGAAAGCCCGCATCGATGCCAAACAGCTCGAAACCCCCTTTCAGTTCTGTGAATTCATTTTGTGGCACATTCTGCTCAAATGCAAAGTTTCTTGTTCCAGTGTAATCTAGCTCTATCTCATCTTCAAATTTGTGCTCAAGAACATTTCCTGCACTAAACAAAGAGAGGGTGACATTGAATATGTCCTTGCAATCTCCCCTCTGCAGAACTCCACCTGTGCAGGATGCCAGCGTTGAATTGCTTTGGTGTGATTTCACATCAACAGAATAATCTAGCTTGAAGCCACGATTTATGTCATCAATCGTCATGCTGTCTTCAAGATCAAATGTTGTGCTGAATGTTCCACCTTGTTGATTTGTTCCTGCGGTGCAGAACTCACCAGAAGGACAGCCACTACCTGTGCCAACACTTGTCCCCCCAGACCGGGTGAAATCGCTCATTTCTGGGAGTAGATTGTTTGTGGTCTCTTGCCCAACAACAATTTCTTCAGGAAAACAAGGGTATGCCGACAAGCAAACTAGCAGCAACGCCGACAGCATTGAGCCAAAAGAAGTTTTTGTTATCACCCTCCCCACTCCTCGTCCGGAGGCGGCTCCTCTTCTTTCTTTATTTCTTTTTCAATCACTAAAGAATCCTCTGGTATAAGGTCAACATCTCCCAGCCAAGCCTGTTTTGCTTCTTCGCCAATTTTGCCTTTGTATGGGCAAGGTGTACCAGCCATCCACATGCCATCAAATACGCGACTGTCTTGACAAAGAACAGAAACCGCAGCAACTTTCATTCCCATAAAATAAAGACTACGTGCAAGTTTTATTCGCTCGCAGTTTTCATCTGTTACTGTAATACCAGTGGCAAACCCAAATATCTGCGTTTGAATTGCCGCTGACGATGCGCTTTTGCAGACATCGTTATTATTCACGTTGATAGATGGAGCCGAAGCGGTTGGTGGCGTCTTATCAGTAACTACTGTTGAAGAAGCGGTTGTGTTTGTATCCGCCGCGAATACCTGTGTCGATACGAGGCAACAGATGCATACAAAAAGTACCTTTCGCAGGGCATCAATACACATAAACAATCTGTGATAGATCAGTGTAGTCAGACCTTCTGTCAATGTGGACAAAAGATTTTGCTACACCAACTGTCCACCCCTCTTCTAATGCAAGTTTTATAAGTTCCATTCGATATTGGCTGTCCGGTGTACCAACATCAACGGCACAGGTATCCGTGCCATGTTTAGGGTTGTCAATTAAATGAAAACTATTTTTTGAAGCCGGATAGCCACGCTGCAATAACCAGTTAATATGGGCGGTCGTCCGACACGCACTCGTCAGGCTCATTGGTCGGTCAAGCATCTCGCGCAACTGATCGAGCTTTTCACCAAAACCTTCTGCGAGTTTTACAACTTTCCCCGAAGGACATTGGAGTTCTTCTTCTGTGAAGTATCTAAGCATAGCCTACCTGATCAAGTTATCTACTGCTTCAGAAATAGATTCTTCTCTTGTTTGAACGGGCACAGGTTGTCGGCGGCCCTGTGAATCGGTCATAGTGTAGTCATCTAAAAGTTCTTGTATTTCGTCATCATTTAAAAACAGTGCAGAGCCTAGAGCGTTAGCTGAGAGACGACCAACTTTTGAAGAACGAATCTTTAATGCTCGATCAAGTGCTTTGGGATCTTGCAATAAACGAAGAAATCCGACTTCATCTTGTCCTCGAGCAAATTTTTGTCCTAAATTAAGAGCGCGTGCTTTTCTATTCAAAACACCAACCCAAACTTTTGCTACAATCCCTGCGAGTTGTGCAACTGGACCACCCTTTCTTCTAGTTATTTCAACTCCAGCCATGCCCATGTCTCTAGGATTAGCGACTGCTTCCATTTCTTTAAATAAGGCTTGCATATTTTTAACGTGTTTCTCGCCAAAAATCTCTATAAGCGCAGAACGCTCTCTATTCAAAAAATCGATACTCCTTGGGGTCACATCTCTTGCAGAAACTGGTCTCCCTGCTGTTGCTGCCGCTGCAAAATCATCATCAGGATTCCAAATTTTCCTAAGTGTAAGTGCTTTGAGTCGTTCTTGAGCCAAAGCAAATTCTTCAGGCTCTAGCCCACGTTTTAAAATGCGGTTCAATTCTTTAACAGATGCTGTATTTTCAATACTTGGTCTGCCTGACTGCCAAACTAGGTCATATAGTTTGTGGGGTTCATCGATAGCAAGTTTCTGTAAATCAGTAGTAGAAAAATCTCTTAAAAATGGAAGGTTTTTTAGATTCCTTTCCATTCGAGCAATTTTATCGTAACGACCTTTCAGTGTTTCACTACGAGCTACTTTTGAAGCAAATTCGCTTAATTGAGGGTCATTGGGAAATAACTGACGAACCCATGGGCCATACTCATTTAAGAATTGGTTAAGTTTTGCTCCAGAAAGGGACTCTGTTCCAAACCGTGTGTCTCCTATTTTTACGGTTTGGGTTTTTCCTGCTATTTCAACTCCTTCGCTTGGTCCAAGTTCTTTTGTGAGGACGCTACGCAATCTTGATTTTAAAACATTTCTTAATAAATCTTCTTGCTCTTTTCCGTACAACCCCATATTACGAAAACTGCCGAGAACTTCCGTGACAGTTTTATCGTCGTTCATTGATTTTAAGAATTTATTAGCGAGTTGATCAGTGTTGAGATCTGTCAAACCTTGCTCAAATTGTTTTGCCCAAACAGACCTAAACTCTTTGAATTGTTTTTGAGCCGTAGCCCATTCTTTGTAAAGATCAGAATCTACATTTTTAATGCCACGACCTTCTGCAATCCTTAACATTTCTTGCACACGATACAATCGTCGTGCGTTATCCCCGGATGCTTTTCCTATTTCATCGTCAACCGCATTGATCAGCTGTCGCATTTCTGCGTAATTGATACTAAGGTCGCCTTCTTTTCCTACTCGATCACGGAGGGATTTAAACAGCCCCTTCAATTCCGGTGAAAAAGCACTTGCGCCACCCTTGAATTCTTTCCCCAGTGCACCAATTTCTTTTTCTACATAATCAGATACTTTTTTGATATTCCATGCTTTTGGGCGGTTATACTGAGCAGCTCTGTCTCTAACCTTATTTAAAGTACCATAAATGCCGTCAGTTGCTTGAGAAGCGGTCTTTCCATCAATAGTGCCAAGTACCTTGTTCGCTGCCGCTCTTATATTTTGCCCAAATAGAGCTTCTGTGCCTTCTTCAGCTGCACCTGCAAAAGCAGCATCCCAATCATCAATTAATCTTGAATTTGCCGCATTCATACTTGCAAGAAGGTTATTTATTCTTGTGGCATCGCCTGATTTAATAGCCTCTTCAGCCTGTCTTCCAAAATTGGCAACATCATCGTAATCGGCGGGTTTGATCACTTTCCCGTCTATTGTTCGAGTACCTTCTTCGAGGCTACCAAGCATTCTTTCTCTTGCGACAGCCGCTTCTGGCAATACATTTTTTTCCATTACTCGGAATTGTGAAGCGGAAGCATCTACTCTGTTGGCTCTTTTTAACAGCTCATCGCGCTCTTTCCCAGTAACATTTTGAGCAGCTTCTCTTAATTCACGAGAAGCATTTTCTAAAATAAGCGCAGGAGAAGAGGGGATGCCTTCAGCTTCGAATTTTTTACCAAACTTATTTTCACCCCAGCGACGATAAGCATCATCCCAATCGTCTTTACGAACAAAACTTTCAGCTTCTGATCCGCCTTTTGAAAAGATAGCTTTTGCTAATCTAAAGACGGTGCTGCCCAATACCGCACCTCCCGCTGACCAAAGCCCTTCATTTATTGTATCGTCCATTATGCTGGTGAGAGGAATAAATTGCTCTTTTCCGCTTTTTTGAGAAGACCAACCTCCTTTAGAACTATCAAATACAAAACCCCCTTTTTTAAGCCCTTCGTTCATCACCAAGTATTTAGCCAGCATGGCTGAAAGAGCGCCCCCTGCGGTAGCTCCAAGAAAAGTCCCCGCTATAGGAGACGCAAAAGAACCTGCAACTCCGCCCCCTATTGAACCGAGTACATCAGCCAAAATCACATACGCTCCGGGAAGCTGGTCTAATACATCGCCCCACTCAAAAGTAACAGGATCAATGGCTTGGCGACCTTCGCCGTCTGGGTGTTTAAAAGTAAGTCGCCGCCCAGCCGCAGAAGGGTCCATTCTTAATTTAAGGTCGTCAAGAGTGTACTGTTTATTAGGAGTTCCGTATTTAGCATTGATATCTGTGAGAAGAATTTGACCAACAATATCTTCTGCTACTGAGTATTTTTTCCCTTCTTTTGTTTCTCCTGCGGGTAATTCAGCAAGCAAACGAATTGCCTCATTTGCATTTTTTGTTAGTTCTTTAAACGCTTCTGGGTTTCTTAAAGGAGCACGAGCATAAAGTCGCATCTCTAAATCTTGGGTAACTGCGTCAGTTACAGGTTTATAACCAAATTTTGCGAGGAGTGCTTTTTCTGCTGGAGAAGCATCTGCATCAGCAGCTCCCCTTACTGCGGCATCGCTAGGTTGAACTCCACCAAGTTTTTCAAGCAAATATCGAGTAACAAAATCAGCGGAACCACCACGAATAGAAGCAGTTCGTTCGGCTTGCGATTCTGATTCTGAAGGATCTCGCCCTATCAAATAAGTACGTATCTTTTCTAAAAGATCTGCATCTTCTCGGGGGACACTTACTTCTGGGGCACCATAGTACTCTTCTAAAAGTTTCAAATATTTTGGGTCAAGGAGCTTTTCCACTTCTTTTGGGAAAATATCTTCTCTAGTGCCTCGCTCAATAGGACTCCCAACAAAGCCAACAGCACCTTCGCCTATTTTTGGTTTACCAAATTCTCGCCAAATAATTGGGTTATTTTCAGCGTCAAGTCCTGCGTCAAGAAGCAGTTTGATTCTTTCTGCTTGTTGTTGAGCAGAGAGGGCCTTCTTTTCGGTTGTTTCAGGCGCAACAGTAGCAGGGCTTGATGGATCAACAGTAGCAGAACTCGATGGCCCAACGACAGTTTCGGCGTTAAGAAAAGGCTCAAGGAACTCTAGATTTGGTGCTGGTTCTGCCATTATTGAAAGAATCCTTTATTCCTCAAAGATTTTATTATAGGAGCATATGTTCCTTTTTCTGCATCACTAAGATTATCAAACCACGCTTTAACTCCGGCAACTGTTCTAGGTACATTTTTACCCTGAAGAACAGTTACGGTTGTTTGCTCAACATCACTTAGTGGTGCTCCAGTATAGGTGATCGTTTGATCATTGTATTGAAAAGATTGTTGGTTCGTATTCGTAGTAGGTCTAATCGCATCGCCACCCGTCTGTGATCGACGACGATCAAAAACGTGTGGTGATTTATCAAAGCGATATACTTTTTTACCTTCGGGAGTTGTATAAAATGGTTGCACTTCTCCTGGATCTACTCCCGACCATCTACTCGCTAAAACTTCCTCAAGAAGATATCTTTGGTTGTTCGTATTTGCAGGGTCTTTATTGTGTTCGCGTATTGCTTGCGCGTCTTCATGGATAGTCATTAATTCCATCTCAAGACCCATACTAGCCTGACCTATCGCTGTCTTCAATCCAGTCATTACAACTGCAGGATTTTGCAAGTACGCATCTGTGTCAAAACCTAAAGTTTTGAAAGCCCAAGTTACATCATTATCAGTAAGTTTGCCGCCCTCTCTTGAGCTTGCTAAATCAAAAGCCATACCAATAAACAAGGATTTAAGTTTTTGGCGGGCGGTTGCGTTTAAAGTTGTGGTAGCAGCCCACTTGTCAAAACCTGATGACCAATTATTGATTAGCTTATTAGTCGCTTCTCGTCCTGGACCACCGTTGACTAATTCATAATTACGAATTTGACTAAGGTCTCGATTTAAAGCACTTTCGCCAAAACCAACCAGTTTTCCTGCGACACCGGCTGAACTCATCCAGTCAGTCCATTTTGAGCTGATTAAAGCGCCGTCTCGCGTTGTGGCCATGTTTGCGTAGACATTGTCAATTATATACGCAGCACGATTTGCTTTTGCCAGAGAAACAACTTTATCTTGAAGTTTTTGTTGATTCGCCGCAGATTCCATACCTGCGATATCTCCAACAAAACCTTCCACTACTTGCCAGTTGCCATCCCTTCCCATTATTGTTTTTGTAACGGGCTTTTTATGGTCTCGAGGTTTTGCAAGAGGAGTCAATACTCCTATTTCTGTGAGAGTTTCCCACGGAATCTTTTCACCAGAAGTCATTACACTAGAAACTTCACTCTCTTCTATACCAAGTTTTTCAGCAATTTCTTTGCGCTTAGTGTCAAGAATATTTTTGTTGAATAAATAGTCTTGTGTTGTGGTTGCGCCGACATTCAACTCAACGACAGAAAGGTTATTCAATGCACCTGAAGTATCTGAGAATTTCGGGCTAACAACTCCAGGAGCTTTTTGAGGATTTTTTAGCGCATCCATCAAATTGATTTCTGGTTTATTGCCTTTCCTGCGTTGTGCATTTATGAGGGCTAGTTTAGGAAGGTTCACATATGCATATTTTTCGTCACCACCAAAATTACCTAAAGTCAGTTTTTTCATCTCTTGATTACTTTCAAGATATGGAATACCTGTCTTAGTAAATGCTTTGGGGTCTACGGCTCTGTTTCCGTCTCGCGCAGCTGCGAGTTCTTTTTCTTGCAACCCAATATCAACCCATGTAGGGGTCACAACCCCTTCTGCTTTTGGTGTAGTGTACTCTATTTGATTTTTACCTAGATTAACTGCGAGTGAAATACCATCCCACTTTTTATTTTGAGGATCAGCGATAATTTGACTTATAACATTCCCTTCGGTCAAATTATTTTTTCGTGCGTAATTTCTAACCCCGTTCTTAGAATAAGTCAACTCTGTTCCTGGACCAAATGTAATAGTTTCCGTTTTAAACTCAGGAGCCAATCCTGCTTTTTTCGCAGCGAGGCTTCCTAAGAGCATCATCCGTCCAGGATTATCGTACAAGCGTCGTAACCCTCTGGCTCCACCCCCTTTTTCTACAGGAGCGCTAAGAATGCGACCTTCTTCTGTGGAAAGAGCGACATAAAAGTTAGTAGTGTCGTCTATATTAGGGTTTTTACCCAAGAATCTGTTTGCCATTCTGTCGTGCTGCTGTGCAAAAAAATCTCTGTCTGCATTTACAGCAATTCTTATTTCTCTTTTTCTTTTTAAAGCAAGCTCTCTGCCTGCATCCCCAGCAATTCTTGTTTCTTTTTCTCTTTTTAACTTATAATCTGCCCACCAACGTCTAGACTCTACCAGTGATTTTAAGGAAGCAGCCTTTGTTGCATCATCTGTCTTTTTAAGATTAAGAGCCATTTGAGCAATTGTGGCTTTTTCTTTACGTTTTCGCGTTCGCTCTGCGGCAAAGAACGCAAAGCCTTTTTCTCCCGCCGCACCAATATCACTCAGCAATCCGCCAACACCCGTCTGCCCCTGAACCTTACCGCTTACTGGACCTTTCATCAGGTTCATCCCGAATAGGAACATGGGCGCTGCCCAGTCAGGCACATCCGCTTCGTTTTCGTCCACACCAAGAAGTTTTTTAGCTTGCGCTTGGTAAGAGTCTAGATCTACAGATTTACCAAGATTAGCAAGTTTTAACTGTGCCTGAAGGCTTGTTTCTGCGTCCCTTACTGCGTCAAGTGCTCCTTTTGCATTGGTTTTTGCTACATTCGCGTCAGCCCCAGTGGCTCCTCCGGTTTCGGCTACTTTGCCTTCTGTTGCGTTATCCGCAGCCGCAAGGATAGAGTTAGCCCCTTCGTCTATCCTTTCACCGTCATCATCACCTATAGTCAAAGTTTGGCCGGCACCTTCTGCCGCTTCAACGATTTGGCTCCGTGCTTCTAAAAGTGCGGTAATATCAGTTTGGGGTACTTGCTCTTGCCGTGCCGCATTGATCTGAGCGGTTGCTTGATCATACTCCTGCTGAAAATCAGGTTGCGAGGGAGCAATTATCGTTCGTGTAGGTGGCTGACCTAAAGACGCAACTTGAAGTGGCCGAGCAGCGACAGGCACAGGTTGCATGACAGGCTGTGCGTTGCCCATATTTCCAAGATTGTAAATACCCCCCGCCACATTACGAGGGTCTACTCCGGGAAGCGCACCGGGACGTACACCGAACATTTGCCGCTGTAAAGGATCTATTGCCATTTACCTACCTCGTTGCCGCGAGAGCCGAACTAGCTAATCCAGGATTTCCGAATAGATATCCTGAGCCAAAGCCCGATGGACCAAAGATACCCGCCAAACTAATACCCGCACCGAGCGCCTGAGACAATGGATTCGCTCTTGGATCAGTGCTTTGAGTAAGCGTGGACTGTATGCTTGGCTGACCTTTAAGTATGTCACCCATAAACCCGATACGCTGATAAGGCTCATAAGTTTGCTGTAGAATATTTTGCCTTTCAAGGTCCAATGCTCTTTGGGCTTGCTGCTGCTGTTGAGCGCCAATCTGACTAAGAAGCGCGACATCTGTAGCAGGAAGTTGCTGGGCTAACTGGCCAAGACCACCTTGCGCCTGACTTTGAGCTAATTGTTGTTGGGCGACAGCCATTGGCAACTGATATTGAAGCTGTTCAATACCAGTTAATTGTCCAGGAAGCTGTTGCATTCGTGCGGCTTCTCGCTCTGCCGCTCCGAGAGATTGTTGATATCCCTGACTCAAAAGATTGGCAGTGTTTCGTTGTGTCACATCTGCAAGGTTTCGTTCTAATTCCGATTGTTGAAGTGCCGCGCCCGAACTGCCGAAAGCACCCTGACGAACTGCCATATCAGCCGCCCGTTGTCGTTGGATTTCTCCCTGACGATTTGCTTCAGCCGTAAAAGCGTCAATAACCTGCTGTTGAAAAGGGTTTTGAAAAGCCTCAATCCTTGGAGCTATATCCCCCGCTCCAGCGAGTGCCGCAGTTCGCGCTTCATCTAAACGAACGGGTGATCTATCCGCAAGCCCAGAAGTAATCCCTTGGGAAGCCCCCAACTGTTGCCCAGCAGCAGTTAGGTAGGGTTGAAACGTACCTATCCCTGCCTGTCCTGCATCAAACGCCTGAGTTGTAGCGCCTGAAAAGCCAGCCAGCTCTTGTCGTGGCAGAGTGATCGGTGTCTGTGTAAGGGCATCCGCACTGCCTAAAAGTTTTGTTCTAGCTTCCTCAAGAAATGGAGCTTCGCGGACAATAGTTGTTTCTGTAGCCATTACGCAACCCTCCTTTCAAGGCCATTCATCATTTGATACATTCGCCTCGCCCCTTCCGTCCGGTCGCCTCCTCCTGCACCACGAACAGCGGCTTCAGTCATAACAAATTCACCATTAGAAAGACGGGCTAAGTTTGAGTCTGATTTTGGTCCTCCCACACCATTAATGTACCCCCCTCCGGCGGCAGCGATAGGAGTATTTTGTAAAATCCCCGTATACCCAGGAATATTACCAAGAGTACCAGCGACATTAACTTGTTGGTTTGGCACAAATTCTGTAGTGTAGAACTGATATAGCTGATCAGCGGAAGGAGTGAAATTATACCGCTGATTAAAGGCCGCTAGTACATCTGCTTCCTGATCCCCAGGAATCCCTGATATTGCAGATTCAACCATTGGCGTTGCGGCTTGCTGCATGGCAGCCGCCGCAATACCCCCCGCAGCATCAGCGAATGATGTGCCTAGCGCACCTTGAAAGAAACTAGAGGCACCACCATAAGAAGGAGCAGTCGCCGCAAGAGCAGTAGTAATGGATTTACTTGCAAGATCACCAGCTACCTTCGTCCCAATCCTTTGCGCTGATTGATTAAGTGCTTCTGCAGTGACACCTTTAAGCCCCGCGCTGGTTAACGATTTTGTTGCAGCGTCTATAGCGAGTTTTTCAGCACCCGCTCCAAGACCGCCCTTTAGTGCTGCTTCTGCGGCAGTTTTTGCTGCTAAGCCTTCAGCAGCTGCGATAGCCGCTCCTTCTGCGCCGAGAGTCGCCGCTTTTTCACCAAAAATACTACCGAGTGGTTTGTCAAACGCCGCCCCAGTTGCGGGGCTAATACTTCCCGCGATACCAGAAACTTGTTCGCCAATCCATGGCCCAACCCATTTAGTTCCGGCAAAACTCATCCCCGCCGAAAGCAAAGCACTTTGAATAGGTTTGCCTTCAATAAGCGAACCAATACCAGAGCCAAGTGCCGCGAACCATGGGTTACCAGTCATCGCCCCCGCGATACCGAGAATAGTCCCTGCATTCTTTTTTAGAAATTTTCCTACTTTTTTAACTACTTTTTTAACAGGTCTAAAAATCGATTTGAAAAAACTACCAAATCCAGCAGCCGGAAGTCCCGTAAGTTCATTTAGCTCCATTAAATCGTTACCAACAGTAACTCTTGCAGGATCAATACCTGCCGCATTTAACGCAGCAAAAAGCATCCCTCGTTCATTTTCGGGAAGAACATTTGGATCAAATACTATTTCTCCAGAACTTGCGTGAATTAATCCTTCTTCACCAGCGCCTACTAATTCCGCATTCAGGTCCACAAGAGAACCAATTCCTGCAATATCCTCCTCAGTAGCGTCAACCGCTTCAACATTTTGCATAATGCCACTATCCATGACATTATCATTCGCCGCTGCAGGTCCACCCGTAGTTTGCGTAGCCATATCAGCCACCATATCCACGGCTTCGTTTGGAACTCCTGCTTCTTCGGATGCCTGAGAAACAAGAGCCATAAACTCTTCTTCACCTACGGGAGCCGCAGGAGCTTCATTTAGCCCTCCACCCTGAAAGCTAACTAACCCCCCGTTAGCCGCCGCCATGATCCCTCCTTGCTCCGCTACGGGAGCCGCAGAAGCCTCTAAAGTTTCAGCGGGGGGCATCATAGGAGCAGAAGGTAGCACAGGCATCCCTTCGTTTTCTTGTTTTGGGGCGGGTTCTTCAATTTCTTTCTTTATTTGCTCATCAATAAGGGAGTCAACCGCTTCCATTCCCTGAATTTCTCTAATTTTTCCTAAATACTCCCCCCAAGTAGAATCAGGGTTCCAAGGCAACGGTTCGTTTTCATTTTCAAGAACCCACTCACTCCGCCTTTCTCTGGTTGTGCTCCGCATTATGCGGTCAAGCAGTTCTTTATCTGATTCTCCACCAATATTTTGTTCGGGGCGAGGAGGTGGGGGCATCGGAATACCGGTTCCAGGACGAGGAGGTGGGGGCATTGGGGCGTCTTGTGGTGGTGTCCCCGCTTGAGCCACACTAGCCAGACCCTCCTTCATAATCCTATCCGCAATTTCTACTTCTTCAGGAGCAGGAGGTCCCCCCGAAAGAACATTCATTGCGGCTTGAGGGTTTCTATACATTGCCATGATCTTTTATACCTTCTTTTCTCACAAAAAGATACCATAGTTATGAAGTCTCTAAATAACTTCCCACTACGTGTAACCTGTTTGCGTTTCCTGCAGTTACTTTCAGTATTTCTGACTCTTGAACTACTAATGGTTGGGTCAATAGCTCTAAAGTACCATTCGCAGTTGTTGCTTTTACATTGTAAATAACAAAAACTGCTGAAGCTGAGTCGGTTAATGTCAAGGTAATTGTAGAAGTATTTCCACTATCGTCCGCAACTACGATAGATTTAAACACTGCAGTTGTGGCCGCTGGTGCTGTGTACAACGTTGTCACAGAAGTGTCAGTTAAATCTACCTTAACATTTTTATAGTACGAAGCCATTTACCCAAAAAACCATGTTATTGCTTGATTTTCGTCAATTCCCTCTACTCGCGTAGGCAACTCAACTTTTGTAAGTGCCATTTCAATATCTCTATAAAATCTTTGTGTGGCCTCTGCGTCATACTCTGTTGTTGCGTCAGGGAAACTATGATCCAACAGTTTAGCCATTAGCGCCTCCCATCTGGGCGCATCTCAAGCCTTAGATCGCCCAATGTCCATGTTATGTCAGTCGTGTCGCTTTCAATTCTTAAAACAGCTTGCCTTGACCTACCCCTTAAAAAAGCCTGTTGGGTAGTAGATTTAACAGCATTTGTTGAATTTGTAGTAAGGCTGTCTCCAGGATAATTTCGCGTTTTCACAATATAATTGACTGAAGCATCTGCGTCGCTGCTTGTGATATCAATATCCGGGATTAATCGATTGAGGAACATAAACTGCTCGCCGTCACCTAGATCAAAATCACCTGATTCAATATAGGCTGTCATAGGTGAGCCATCGTCATCGTCGCCACTTTCGTGGACATATACAAAGTTAATACTGCTGGATTGGCCACAAGCACGAGGATTGTCGTGAATCCCGTAATCAACCCAAGCTGTTCTTGAAAGAGCTCCGATATCCCATGCTCCTTCGGTTGTGCAATATTTCACATAACGATCTATTTCTGTAGAATCCGCACTGGGATAAAACCATATGATCTCGTCAAACATTTTATTTGAAGCTGCGAAACATTTATGGCCCTGTTTGAGGTTAATGTCGTCAAACACATAACGAAGCACTGTGCAAGGAATTGTTTCCATGCGTCCTGAGTAAACATAGAAATTTTCACGATCCATCCAGTAAACTCGGTCGCCTACAGTCACTACTGCATTTGGCCCAATTAGGGAAGTATTACTTGCAAGAAGAGAAAACCCAAACGTAAACTCACCACCAACAAATCTCATAGCGTGCAGATTAACATCTGTCCAAATCAGTATCTCTTGCCTCGTTTTTTGAGCAGCTATAATTTCAGAGCCAGAGGATATCCGCTGGAACCCTGCAGAGTTTGTTACAGAAGGCGTCCAATTAAAAGGGTCTTCTTGATCAGACCAACGAACCATCAATAAGTCTTGATCTGTTTCACTTTGAGGATTACACCCAAAACAAACTATATGACGATCTGCGCCTGAAACCATGATTCTGCGAGTAATTGTAGGCGTATCTGATGCACCACTCTGGCTGGCAAACGAGGACGCCCTGTTGCCGAGACCTAGACTTTTGTCCCAATAATACGGAGACCCATCATATACATTAAAGATCAGATCTTCACCCCAGTTGTCTTGGGACCATAAACGAATGTTAGCTCCCGTTTCTGCCGAAATTGCTGATTCGTCGCCCCACCCTACAAAATCGTTTGCTTCTTTGACGGCTATTCCATCAGCATGGGCCGCAGCTGTGGTTCCTCTTGCTCCTCTGGCTACGCCAGCGTTTATAGTATCACTGGATTTACCCGTGTACTGGATCAACTCGTCTTCTATCAGCATGAGACCGACAAACGTAACCGAGTCGCCACTTGAAGAACTGGCTGCGGTTGTACCGTCATCACCTCTAGTTAAATTACCAAGAGTATTTCCGGCCTTACTGCCGTAACGGATATTTTCGCTTCCAATTTTAATAGTGCCTTTGGATGGCAAATTTGAAGCATCCGCAACAGGAATCGTAGTACTCGAAGCTGTAAGGTTCGCAGAAGTTGTTGTTGAAACTGTTTCAAAATCTGAAGCACTGGTCAACGTGAAGGAAGTGTCCGAGTCACTAATCCCTCCGCTATCATTTAGCGTAGTCTGCGAATATCCAGTACTTAATCCGCCCCACAGCCCAGCACCCCAACCATTTCCCGAAACAACAGTGGCCAGCCCTGTATTTATTTGATACACCGCAACTACTGAAGAACCCCCTCCCGCAGTTGATCCTGAAGAAGAAGCCCCCGCAGTAGTGATTGAGTAACTGTTTGAGTCAATCAGCGTGATCTCGTGTTCTGTATTTATTTGTGCAGCAGTAATACCATCTGTAGTTGTCGCTCCGCTTAATGTAACATAGTCTCCGTTTACTGCACCATGGGCGGGGGCCGTTACAGTTATCGTCCCTGAGCTAGCAGTTCCTGTTTTAAGGGGGTTAGCCCCTAAAGTAGTCGTGGCCCTTATAGGGGTAACATCGTTGTACCCACCACCTTCCTCAATGTAGAACTTAGTTTCCGTACCAAGGCCCATGTATTTTGAACTGTCAAGAGCGGCCCATGTGTGAAGAGATCGCCCAACTCCCTCGATAGTATTGCTACTAAGGCGTGTCCAACCACCCATTTTTTCAGGGCGTCCTTTACGAAAACGAATTAAGCCAGAATTAAACCATTGACCTTCTGTCCCGTAAGAAGTAGTTTCTCGGTTTACTCCAGGCTTAAATTGTACTTTTACTAAAGGCATAATTACCTACATTTTCCAAAGCATTCCCGCCATCAACAGAATGACGGCACCCGCTGCGCTAATCATAATAAACTCTAAACGCTTGATGCGCTCGATCGTTTCTTTCCAGCGTTCAGCACACACAGCTTCGTGTGTATTGAGTCTGGCCTCAACTTCATTAGCCGTTGCCATTAGCCAAGCTCCGGCCAATCATAAAGAATACCCGATTTTCGGTCGTTCATTCCAATGCCTTGCGTTCAGCGATAAATTTTGCCTTAATATCGGCAAAATCCGTGTCCGTGACATCTGCGATGACCGAGAGAATCGCTTTCATGTCCGCGAATTGCTCAGTGTCGAATCGCGCCAAAGCCTTTGCAGCCGGGAGCGATTTATCCGCGATAGCAGCCGCATAGTCCACCTCCCACTGGTCAACTTGGGCTTGAGTCGGCATCGAACCCGGCCATGCGGTGATCACACCTTCCCTAGTCGAGATTCCCTGGGCATCGCTGTTCGCCCACGTTAGTGCCTCTGGAATAGTCGTATTTACCATTATGCCTCTATCTCCGTGATGATGATGAACGAGGCCAACACGCCTCCGAATAGTCTACCAGATGAGACGCCGTTAAACGTAATGGTGCCCGAATTCATGCCGCCTCCGCGCACTTTAAATGTCGTGGATGAAGTGGTTCCCGCCGTCATGTAGTGAGTCATATACACAGAGTTGATTTTATTTGCAGCCGACTGTCTGTATGCCGAAGCTGACAAGGCGCTTGCTGTAGAATCCTGAAAAATAGCCGCGATCATCTGATCATCTGATGTTGTTGCCATGTGAACGCATGTGTCAATCCGCAGTAAATTCGAGGCAGAGGCTGGTGTGACCGCGAGTGTCATCCATTCATTTCCCTCTGAATTCTGAGGGATGGTGTCATCCGAAGGCATGATCGTTGACCCAGTGGCGACTGCTCCGTCATGCACCTCAACCACCTGTAGAACTTTACCTCCGCCGCTTGCGGCCTCGGTCGCTACGTTCATAACCTCGACTGTATCTGCTGCCGTTGCATAGCAGATAAGCCTGTCACCGGCAGCGGTAGTCAGATTGGCCGCACCGGGAATTTCAATGCCTGAACCGTGGGTTATGGTTAAAGCACCATCGAATTGCAACATGAAAAAGCTACCAGCCGCCACAGTCATAGCGGCGAAATTTGTCGTTCCGGTCACATCGAAATAATTGCCATCTGTGTCTATAACCAATGGGGAAGCCGAAGCTATATCACCGCCCTTGGTCATTCTCATGTTACCGGCAAAAACGGCGGCTGTCGTGCCAGTAGGGATTGTTATAACGTCAGCGTCCGCGTCATTCTTGATTGTTACGTCATTGGTGGAGCCTTGACCCGTTAGGATCAAACCCTCCGCTGCCGTGTAGCCCATAGCTGCATTATCACCGGCAGAGGTGTCGCCATCAGCGTTCACTGTAGCGGCTGTCACGTTACCCACGATATCAACGTCCGTACCGCCGGTCGCAATTGTGATTACATCCGCGTCAGCATCGTTCTTAATAGTGACATCGTTGGTGCTGCCTTGCCCTGTAAGGATTAGACCTTCGGCTGCCGTGTAACCCATCGCGGCATTGTCACCAGCGGAAGTGTCACCATCAGCCTGTACGGTAGCGGCTGTTACATCTCCTACGATATCGACATTAGTTCCCCCGGTCGCAATCGTGATAACGTCCGCATCCGCGTCATTCTTGATGGTAACGTCATTAGTGCTACCTTGGCCGGTTAGGATTAACCCTTCAGCGGAAGTGTACCCCATTGCCGCTTTGTCGCTTGCAGCGGTATCCCCCAAAGCATTGAACGTACCGCTTGCGGTAACGTCCCCAGACGCGGTTAACGTAGCAATTTGCAAGTCCGATAGCGCATCTACAACCGCCGCACCGGAACCCGCTCCGTCCATGTAAACAATTGCTGACTTTCCGTTGGCTACGGTTATATTTGCTCCGGAACCCTGCGTAAGAATCACGGAGTATGGTCCGCTAGATCCAGAATCTGTGGTGGCGTTAATCATAATAAAAAACGCTGATGTTGTATTCGGAGCCACCGTTACCGTATTGTCCGCCCCAAGGGCTCCTGTAAACTTAATTACACGATACATGCCATCTTGAAGGTTTTCCGTGCCTGATCCAGGGGAAGCTTCTCGAACAGTTAACGTATGAGTTGACCCAGAAAGACCTACAGCTTTATACGAAGCAATCCGGTCTAGAATATCTAGGTTATGGTTTGTAGTTGTTCCCCACGCTCCAGACTGTTCTCCGGAACCTATCTTCTCGATACCAAAACTCGTTGTGTATGATGATGCCATAATTTTATTCCTATGCCGCTATCTTGGTCCAATTCGGCGTCTGAGACACGTCTATAGTCGAATAACCCGGCGTCTGAGATACGTCTATAGTCGAATAGCCCGGCGTCTGAGACACGTCTATAGTTGCCCAGATGTTGGCCGTGCTCACCGATCCAGTGGCTGACACACCATCAACAGAGAACGCAAGGTTTATCTGCACTGAGCCGGTTTCGCTTGCTGCCGAAACCCCGGCCACAGAAAGTATGGAATTCGTAATTATTGACGGGGATCCAACGGAACCTGTTGAAGAAACCCCCGTAGGCGTAACCGTTACGGGTACGACAACTGAGGCGGACCCCACGGCGCTCGCCGCCGAAACCCCGGTAACGCTTACTGTTACGGGGGAAGTTACGGTTGCGGACCCTATTGCACTGGCTGCGGATACACCTGTGACATCAACCGGAACGGGGCTATTCCACGTTCCGGAGTTCCAGGTACTCCTATCCCAGCCGGTAATTAACGCCATTAGGCAATCCTGATTATCGCGTTGTTAGCATCGTTCGCCGGGTATTGGATTGTAAAATCCCCTGAACTGGACGACTTGTCTCCGCCAAAGTTAATCACCGCTACGGCGGGATCAGCGGCGTGGTTAGTGGTAGATCCAGTGCCTGCTGTGCTTAAAGTACTGTTATAAATCAAAGCCCCCCTCGCACTACTAATAGTGGACGACGAAAACGTCGTATCCGCAAAATCCAGAAAAGCCGTGGGAACAGAACTGCTATTGTCTGCCAAACCCAAGGTCACACTAGCTAACGTAGCACCGCCAGCGGAATAACCTGTCCCGCTAACTTCATTACTCGTGGTGTATCCAGTGGTGTCAGCGTCTATGGAGGCACTGTCGGTAAACATGGCAATTTTGAACGTGTCCGCTGAAATTGCACTGGATCCCGTCCGCGTATGTGGAGTCCAAAAATGGATCCCCGCAAGTATCTCTCTCTTGAAAGTTCCGCACATTGCGGAGGAACCGATAGTCATTACAGTCTCCTTATAATCTCAGCCACGTCTTCATGGCCTTGTTTCTTCATCAAAGCCCAAATAGTCGTTCTTTCACTTTGACACATACGGTTCATATAAAAGACTAGCACGTCTTTCAAACGCTGTCTGTGGGCATACGCCTGTTCCCGTATAACAGGCGGCGCATTTTCAGAAACCAGCATGATTTTGTTCAAAGCCATTTCGGCCATCTCTTCAGGGGAATGACCCCGGTTGTCAGAAGTAAAAACTACAGCATCTCCTATTTCACTGGGGATGACCGGACTTGACATCAGACAACGTCTTTCCGAAGACGGTCATACCTGTACTGATCTCGCGTTTGCTTTCCTTCTCCAAGGTTTTTGAGCCATTGGATAGATTCAAGAAAACGTTCCGTATACTGTTTCATAAGGTCGGGCTCGCCTTTAAGAAAGGTGTATGCCTCGCACAAGGAACCGTACAACAAAGCCAGTTCCGCATTGTCCCCTAGCCAAGTAGTGCCGCTAGCCGCCGTCGTTATGGAATCAGGGCGGTAGAAGTAATGAAGTTCCATCGTAAAGTTATCGTTAGGCGTCGGGGCAAGCAAGAACGTGCTTTCATCCCAGTCTCCATAGTATTTAGGAACACCGGTTGTTGCGGGGTTGGGAGTAAAGTCCTGAAGAAGAGTAACCTGTTTGTATAGAAGAAACTCTTTATCAGACGAGTTAATAACACTTAATGAGTTCTGGGACAAAAAATCCGTGGGCTTTTGCAGATATGGATTTCCGCTGGACGCCGTTCCATGAGAGGACTTGCGGAATACATCTAGCTGGCACTCTTTTAGAATGCGTTCTTCTGCGTTAATAATAAACCTTGGAAGCTGGCTTACAAAAGTTGTTTCCGTGCTTTGGACATAGTCCTGTATAGCGGTCTTTAACGTGGTAAACGTGTATGCCATATCAAAAACTCATTTCGTAAGGCTAACGGGACCGGCAGTAGCAACCGAACCACCGCCCGATACATTTCCTACTGTGGACGTTCCGCTGCTAGCGGTAAAAGTGTAAAACGCAGATTGGAAGTCAGTGCTAGCATCTCCCGCAACCACGGTAATGGAATAACCGGAAGAAGATTCCAGAACGGCTTCCGTAAAACCATCGAAAGCTTCTACCGTGCGGAATCTAACCGTATCTCCAGTAGACCTGCCGTGGCCGGGTTCCAAAACGGTAATCACCGCAGATCCGCTTGACGACGACGTGAAAGCGTTCATAGGCAACAAAACCTCCACCGCAGGTTCTGTCCGATCTGGTCTTGGATCCCGAAGAGCCTGGGGGTCAGCGGGGGTTTTTACAACCATCAACTGAGGCTGCTTGGGCTCCCACTCGTCTTTTCCTACAAGCATACCGGTCCATTCTTTCCGCATATCGCGTAAGCGATATGCAGCACCTGAACGGTCTGAAATGCCCATGGCATACTTATTTGAAGCATACCGTGCCATTACGAAGTCGCACTCAAGTAGCTGTACGAGGGAATGATGCTGAAGCTAGCCCGATCTCTGTCTTCTTCTGCCGCCCGAAGGAATTCTTCTTCGTAGATGCTTTTGAGAAGCGCCGTTCGCTCGGGAGATATCTTTAGGGACATGTAGTATGCCAAGCCCGCAGCTAGGCAGGGATAAAAACGGAACGGAACTTCTACTGTATTTAAAGAAGCGTCTGCGTCGTCTATCCGAACAAGACGATCATAAATAAGTATGTCCGTGCTGTTTTCTGGGGTGGGCCATATTTTTAAGACGGGCGTAATTTGACGGTCCACGTAGTACTGCGTAGGTCTGCCGGTGGTTGTCTTCGTGGGTATGCTTAGAAAATCATCTCTACTAACTCGGCTGATAGATATATCAGTCCCACTTCGGCGCACAACAGACGACAGGATATCTATCGTGCTTTGCACATCTGAAACACTTGGGTCTGCCGCTATCGTAGTAGTAATTCCAGACTCGTCGCTGTCAGTACTGGATACGGTTTCCCCGGCAGTAAACGTACCGTTCGGTATGCTAACAGTTATCGTAGTGGAACTCGGTTTGGTAAGCACCGTAGCCGTAGCGCCGCTGGTCTGACCTGTTATTGCGTTACCAACAACCAGATCAGTAGAAGAGCCTACCGTGGCCGTTATAGTGCCAAGGGGGTATTCTGCCAGCCCTGACACAACCGTCTGGTTAACTTGGTTTATAGTCCACCGGTTGAGGCCGCGATTAGCCCAGTCCGCAAAGAGAAAGTTTAAGGATCGACGCGCAGTAACCGCATCATACCCTGTACGAAACTCAGAGCCGCAGCGTTCAAACGCTTCTTCAACGTAGTCTGCTACACTGGGCTCGAAATCCTTAGATCCTGAAACCGCCATTGAACCAAAAACCTTTCACCTAGCCCCAAAGGGCGGTTTTTATAGCAACTCCTAAATGACCAAGGACTAACAGTCCAACCGCCCGTAAAACCCTTTGTATGCCGTCCACAGCTTTTTGCAGGTGGCACAAATCGTTACTCTTTATCGTATCAAGCTTCTGGTCTAGAAGCCTTAACTCCCCACGTATTTCCTGAATGGCTAGTTCATTCTTGTGAGAAGGATCCACCATTGTACTAGTGCTGCTTCAAGCAGTATAGGACGATGGAGTAAGTATCGCCGCTACTGTGACCTACCGTCGTAAGTTGGATATCTCCGGTGTTGCCTCCGGAAGCCGCAACGTTCGGTAGTCCACTGATGTCGCTGTAGTCTAAAGTATCCGAGTAATCCGCAGGAAGTTCGGCTGCTATAACATCCGTGGTGGCGTCCCAAAGAAGCTTTACGCCCATCCCCACGTTTGTAAACGTGATTCGTTTAATGCGGACGCCCGTGCAGGCAGTTCCGTCCTGCAAAGTTGAAAGCCCCGATACGTCTACTTTAGTCACGGCGCTTTCGCCCGTCCCATCGCTGGTGTTTGTCAAGTAGAAGACGGCTTCGCTAGGGCCATCTACTACCGTAGTTGCAGTTACTGCATCAGCCATTTGATCCTCCTTAAAAGGGAGGAGTCCCCCCCTCCCCTATTCAACTATGCAACCTGGACATACTCGATAATGAACGTAAAGGAGCCTGCTGTCGTAGCATCTACGGTGTTCGTAATGTTGCAGTAGATGGTCCGTTCTGCGGAAGTATACTGAACAGAAGCGGGAGCAGTCGTGGTGTCCTGCGTCTGAAGAACCAAAGACGTTACCGTGACATTACCCACTACAACTGTGGTCCCGGCGTCCAAAATCTCGTCTGTCTGCGCCGCAACAATCTCGGCACCGGAACTGGAAGTTCCAACCTCGTAGCCAATATCACCAGATCCAATTACGGGGGCGGTCACACAGAAAATCTTGATGTTGGTAATGATGGTGTTCGCAGGCTGCGTAAACTCGCCAATAGCTGGGCTGTCACCCGCTGTAGTGTTGACAGTAACGCCAGTAGCAAAGCCAACGTGCTTAACGAATTTGTCAGTTACAATCCCTGTTGAGGCAACATCGAAAACCGTGGTTTCTGTGCCCGTTCCGGCGGCTACGTTGATTACTTCAAAGCCGTTCTCTGAGCGGACAGGACCGTTAAAAGTCGTATTAGCCATCGTTCTTTCTCCTTACGAGAGATATGCCCTAGAGTCTTCGTAAGCGTCTGCTGGGACAGTCGCTAGGGCTATGATTCCCAGAAATAAGTTGGGGGGAGGGTTACCCCTCCCCCTAGTCTTATGCGGCTCCGGGGGAGCCGAAGATGCCGCGTGGATCCGAGAACCCGAACGCATAGCGTTCGCGAGCCTTATACCTCACGTTACCCGTGTCGAAGTCGCCTTCCATAGAAGTCCGCACGGCTGTCCGGTTGAAACCTTTCATGCCGTTTGGCGCATCTGTGATAATGAAGAACGCATCCGTGTCGGTGAGGAAGTGGTTAACGGCGTAACCTTCAGGAAGCATTCCCATGTTCCTAATGGCATTTACGTCGTTATCCGCACTACCGGGCCGAAGGGTGGACTCAAGAAGACGATCCGCAGTGAACTGAAGTTCTTTTGGAATAATCAGTTTCATGCCGCGAACAGCTACTTTGAGACCGCGCTCATCCACAAAACTAGCAATATCGATCAAAGACTGCTCTAGGCTTGTCTCGTTAAGATCTGCCGCCGTGGAAAGCTCGTTACGGAAAGTATTGCCGTTTACAAGGGGATGATCCGTAGCACAAAGCTCCTTATCATCACCGCCCGTATACGTGCTGTCGAAAGCATTGTTAAGAACCGCAGCGGCCTTAACCTGCTTTGTCTGGCTCATACTACGAGCAAGGGCCTTCGTGTACCGGCCTGCAAGCCGATCATAAAGGTTATCCTCTATGGCTTCTTCCGTGATGGAGAACGCTAACGCAATTGTCTCCATCGTATAACGAGCCGTGTACGCTTCCTGCGCGTCATCGAAAGACACCGCAGTTCCTTCGGATTTAGTGGGAGCCGATCCGAAACCGGATAGCATCACCTCCTCCTCGAATGCACGATCCGAAGCCTCCATGGTGAAGATTTCTTCGTGCTCACGGTCGTACTGGTCGTACTCCATTCCGAACAGTGCGTTCAGGCCGGGTTCCAACTCTTTAACGAGTTGTGCTCTACTAATAGCCATTCCTAAACCCTCCTATACGCCAGTGGTTGAAGGAGTACCAGCGGCAATAGCACCATTGTTGCTATTGAAGTGGTTGTTCAACCGGACAATTGCACCAATACCCGCCGCCGAGAAGTCCTCGTTCAGCGCGTCCTCTACCCAACCCATGATTCTCATCTGGAGGGCAGCGGTGGTTGCAATTGTACTTATTGCCAACCGACCAAGGGAAAGACCAGTGGAGTCTGTTCCAGTGATGGCGGTTGAGAAGTTGGCGTTAGCAAAAACTGCGGCACGAGCCGTAGCCTTGCTGGTCCATGAAGCGTCCGTTGCGATGACGTATAACTGCATCGGATCATCATTTACATACGCCTTGACCGGGTGGTTGCTGTTCGCACCAGAACCGGGCCAGTAGTTACTCCACGTAGGTTTTCCAGTGGTACTCGAAACATACTCACAACCTTGAAAGACACCCAGCAAGCCTACCGTGCCACCCGCCGCAGCGCCAGGAGCGCCGATATAACCGGTAGACAGTGGAATCACGGGTTCCCCGTGAAAAAGCTTGTCGGTATTGCCGTTCGCGATTTCGTACATCGAGTAGTTGGACATACCTGTGGAGTTGGCCGCACCGCCTTGTTTACTCAGGGGGCGCAGACCAAAGCTTCCATTGGTATTAGCCATTTTTTTGCTCCTTAAAGCAAAGGGGGTAAAACAATAAGTCCTATGTTTTAGGACCTCCGAATGTAACACGCGACTGGCGTTCAGGTTTCTGAATCGCCATCGAATGATGCTGGGTCTCTTTCATAAGATCGTTGTCTACAGCCTGCATCGCATCATCACTCATTTGATTGAAATACGAATTACGCTCTTCGACAATCTCCAATGGAATACGAGCCAGCAACAAGCCGCCCACGCCAAATACTCCTTCGTATTTGCCAGTCTCCAATGTAGGTGCTTCAAAATCCGGATACTCTTCTTTCCGTACCAACTCCCACCCTTCTCTCAGACGGGCAGATATGTTTTTACGGTCATCAAAGCCTCGAACTTCGGAGCGAATCCACCGGTGGACATAGCCTTCTGGCGGGTCGGGTGCATCCAATAAGGATGGGGGTCTCCAAGGTTGCCTGCGGGGTTTGGCCGCTCGGGTCTTAGAGGCGCGAGGAGCCCGATCAATTTCTTCTTCAGACATCACATTCTCCTAGCGTTTGTGTTTCGCGTACTGATCCAGAGGAACCCCAAGCTTTTTTGCAATAGCAACTTCACTTGAAGATAGTCTGACTGTTTTGCGCCCGGAAGATCCAGAGCGAGTGGCAGAAGCTACGGACTGTTGTGGTCGGCGGCTAGCTGTAGTCGAAGAGTTCCCATTAAATTTATGCGGGAACGCTTCTCGCATTCTTGCGTCTACCTCATCGTAATACTCTGTAGAGTCTGTGTCAAAGCCTTCTTCCTCTACAAGTTTCTTGTGGATTCCAAAGGCTGCGAAGGTCATGGCTTCGTCTTCGCCGAACCAGTCATTCCGGTTAGCCCACGCAACGGCTTCCGGGTCAGGTCTTGAGGGGGCTTGAATAGGCTGCTGGTACTGCGGCGCAACTTGACCCTGCTGAACTTGCTGGGCTTGTTGCTGCTTTGCTGTTCGTACTCGCTCTTCTTCAATAGCTAACTGTGCCATCTTCTGGTTAAGCTCTACTTGAGAAGCGGTGTCGCTAGTCGCTATAGCAGTTTCTAGATCCTTGGCCAGAGCTTCTGCTTGCGTGGCAACCCGGTCCCCGTATTCCGCGACATAACCCTCGTCTAGGCTTTGTACACGGTCTTTAAGCTGATTGTTCTCAGCTTGAATATTTCTTGCATACGCAATAGCCGCTTCTTGCTGACGTTCTGCCTCACGAGCTTTTTTAGTAAGCTTGTCTATGCGCTTCTTGACATTCTTACTGTAGTTCTCGTGTTCCTCAGAAGATTCTTCCCGTTCCCCTGGTTCTTCCGTTTCAAGGGGAGCGTCTATTTCAACGTCAACCTGACTTCCTGAGTTCGGTATATCAACGACCAAGTCGTCTTCGTTAGTTTCTGGCATGGTAACCCTCCATGTTAAAAGTGCAGGATATCATCCGGATCCTGTATAACGGCTATGACCTCATCGTCATTCAAAACGCGAACTTCGCCGCCGTCTATCTTAAAACGAGCGCCCGCATACCTACCAAAAATAATCCAGTCACCTTCTCGGCACCAAGCGCCACTGGGGAACTTACTCTTATCATCATAAGCAAGAGGACCGCTTTTAAGTACGTAACCACATACCGTAGCCACGGATTCCCGATCCACAACAGAATCTGGAAGAAGAATGCCGCCTTCTGTGCGGCCTTTCCCGGCATACGGGAGAATGAGTAGACGCCAGCCAGTGGGTTCCGGCAAACGGTCCAGAGTTTCTTCGGGGATCTTGGAGGGATCAAGAATCCGTTCTTCAGGTCTTACGTAAGCTTCTTTGATAGACACGAGGTTGTCAGCTTGAGACTTTTCAGACATTATTCCGCCTTTTCTAAGATTTCTCTCAACTCCTGTCCTATATAGTCTAAAGACTCCACGTTGCCAACAAGTTGTTTGTAATCTTCGAAATCTTTTGCCGAACCACTAACCATGCGTTCACATATCCGCGAACGACGCTCTTCTATAGTTTTGAGAAGATGCTCTGCGAGGCTTATTCCGTCCATAAAATATCCTTATTACAGTGCCAGCAGTTCACTGCTGTTCTCCCTTATCAGGCTTGGCAGAAGCTGGCCATCGTCCCCTGTAGAAACCCGCCACCTTCTTTGGGGAGGTAAACATCTACAGTGCTTTGGCAATTAGGGCAGTGTAAATTAGTAACCATCGCGCAGTTTTCATCTTCTTCGCTGATATCATGGTCACCGCCCCAGATCAATTCCGTATCACAGTGCCAGCAGTTCACTGCTGTTCTCCCTTCTCAGGTTTGGCTGATGCTGGCCATCGTCCGAACAATCGCACCCTTTCGAGACATTACTTGTCAACTTTTTCGGTTGCCTTGGGTTTCGGTGCTACGGCCTTCTCATAATACACAATTATCTGTTTCTGCTGCTCAATAAATCGTTTTATCTCGGCCATGTTCAGCGCCAGCGTCTCGTAGTCCCTTACACTGATCGCATAAAACAGGAAATCACCGTTCTGCTTCACGAAGCGCTGCTTAAACGCGGCGAGCGTGTCCTCAGTCACAACATAAAAATGTAGGTTGCTCAAGGCCATTGGGCGTGGGCGATTCTGCGCCGGTATCTTGCGCTCGACCTCCACCGTCCTGACCTCCAGCGGCATTAGCTTCTTGAAGCTGGTACAGCCGCTATTTAGCAGGGGCAGGAGGAGGAGGAACAGCACCGGATATCTTCTCCAGCGATCTGAATAACTTCTTCGTGCCATTATTTATCTTCTTCTCCACCAATCCGGGCTTCCGAAGGCTGAGTTTCGCCAGATTATGCTTGCGTAGCTTGCCAATCAAAACGTCTTTGTAGACATTTGCCTTGTCGAGCCTAGATTGTAGGTCTTTGTTAAGCTTGTCGAATTTCTCACGGTCTTCGGCCATGGCATTTATCGTGTCGTCCTGCACCTTCTTTGCCAATTCCAGCTTGGCCGAATTTTCGGTTAGGATGCGGATGCGTTCTTGGCTGTCTTTATAGTAAAAGTAAGCGCCATAAACAGAACCTCCAACTAACCCAAGAACAATAACCAGGAGGTAAATTTTCAGCACTTATAAGACGCCTTTTTCCTTTAGGATGAATGCGACCACTGCTGCCGCTATCGCAGCAAATACCAGCGCGGGTTGGCCAATTATAACACCGATCCCTATCACAGCAACGCCAGCGGCGGCCCAGGATGATGGTTCCATCATTCTCGTTAGTATCCATTTCATCTTTCTTCTCCTTGATGGTGGTGGTAATAATGTCGGTCGTTGAGTTACCAGCCGAGTGCGACCACGATGTCGAATATCGCGATATCTTGTCATTTCCGCAACGAAATTATGATCAGGACTACAACTAAGCCGATGATCAGAAGCTCGCCCACGGTAAACGAAAGCATCATTTCCCCTTAGCCATGTAAGCGGTCATGCCCATGTAAGCACCGATGACACCGGCTTGGCCTATATAGAACAGCCCAAATAGATCAGATAACGCTTTGATCCTCGCGTCTGGGAAAATAGGCAAGAAAACAGCGGCGGTAAAAAATAGCATAGACCCCATAGAGACCCAGGCCATTCTGCGCTGGGCGTCTGCCTTCTCATGCTTAGACAACGCTTCAGAAGCGGCAATTTCTGCATCTGAAACCACACCATCACCATCTAAATCCAGATCGTTGTGGGTGCTATTCTTTTCCAGTTTTTTCTGTACCATTTTACTTCCTCAGTAAGGGATTATCCAAAGCCCTTTGGAGTTTCTTGTCCTGACGCTTCTCAAAAGCGTCCAGTTTTGAGTCAATACCGTTTATTTTAGCGTCAAAACGCGCTGATGCCGAAGAAACAATGTCGCGAATGGTCTTTTCAGCCTGTCTCAACGCTTCTCTTGTCTCTGCGTCCAGTGTTCGAGAGCGTTTATCCACGCCAGAGATCCCGGCATACAGCTTAGTGGCGTCATCGCGCACATCTTGACGAGTATCGCGCACAATTTCTTGTATTTCCTGCGTTCTGTTCCGTAAAGACGACATTTCTTCGTCTAAAACTACCATTTTTTCGTCTAAGACGGCCAGTTTCTTGTCGAAACCACTTAAATCAGGCGCAGAATACGACGAAATCTTCTTTTTCATGGTCATATAGTCTTTGTAGACCTCAAAAGCGCCGTACAAACCCCCAACCAGCGTAGATAACGCCAGAAATACGGCCACCATCTTGCCGCCCTTGAATTTTACGCCTGCAAATTCAACTTCAGCCATATCAACGTTTCCAATCCAGATCTACAAGAGCGTTGTGCGCCCCGTTTGATCTGCCAAACAGAGTATAATTCTGCATCCGGTCAACCATGGAAGGCCCATCTGGAACTTTCGTCCCTGTAAAGAACCCTGGTGTATCCACCAATGCCGTTGGCGCCACGATTTTAGGCGAGATCATGCCCATAGCTACCATAGTCGTGGTTTGTGACGCTGCTGAGTACCTCTGTGATGGAGCTATCTTTGCAACAGTCTTCTCAGCCGCCGCCTTAACCTTTTCCTGTCGGCTCTTGGGCTTTGGGGCCGCTTGTGCCTCTCTAGTCTCTGCCGGAGGTTCTACCGAAGGCTCCGGCTCCGGTTCGGTCTCAGAAGGCTGGGGATCTGGCTGCGCTTCTGCTGGCTGTCCCTCTGGTTCAGGCTCTCGTTCAGAAGACTGCTGCGGTTGCTCGGGTTCCGGTTCAGGCTGCTCTACAGGGGGTGGCGCTATATCCTGTTCTATTTGAGCCTCAATGGTCGCTTCAGCTTGTGATTCCTGTTGCTGCTGCTCCACCGGGGGTGGCGGTAGATCAATCTGAATAGGAACAATCTCTGGGGGTGGGGGTGGCTCAGACGGGGCCTGCGGGGCAACGGCAACAACGATAGGGGCCGCTGCTGGCGGTGGAGGTAAGTCAACCGGAGGAGGGGGAAAGTTAATCTGAACCGGCGGCGCAGCCGCTATAGCGTCGTTCTGCACGATCTGATCCAGAATCTGCTGCTCCACAACCTGCTCATGTGTAAACGTCAAACCTGGATCAGAAAACTTCGGCCCAAAAAACCCGGAGTGAAACCCTGCGTCGATCCCAAATAGAGAGAAGCTTCCCGTCAAAATACCAAAACTGTTTTGGGAAAGCGTGTCTGTGAAAGAGAACGCCCGCTCCCCGGAGAAATCCAGTTCAACCTCATGGCTGAAACTGCCAGCAACGGAGTTCCCGTCCAAAAGCGTGATGCCTAACGTAAAAAGATCGCGGCAGTC
>Ga0080013_1000302_pt1 | contig 70449 bp, 80 predicted proteins | sample ETNvirenome_6_85_FD_69236 | JGI IMG/M metagenome (GOLD analysis project Ga0080013, IMG submission 69236) | Marine viral communities from the Pacific Ocean - ETNP_6_85 (SPADES assembly) (version 2) | ecosystem: Environmental > Aquatic > Marine > Oceanic | place: Pacific Ocean | collected 2013-06-19
CAAGGACCGGATCCACGCTGCCGAGGTCGTGTTGGACCGCTGCGGCATCTCCCCGGAGACCCCGGTGGCTGCGAACCCCGCCGGAATGGTCGTGGACATCGATTTTGACGAGCGCCTGGCCCGGATTGTCACCGGATCCCAGCCACAGGCCGCGCCGGACCGCCCCGGAGCGCTCAATCCGCCCGGACTGACCTTCATCACAGAGGAATCGCCATGCACCAGCCCGGAATCATCGTAATCGAGGCCCGCAGGGCCGCACTGGGGCCCGAGCACCCGGACTTTGGCGGTACCACCGCCCCGGAGGCCTTGATCGAGGCCAAGCGGGGCACTGAGCCCCCCGGATCGGCCCCGGAGGGGCCCAAGGAGGGTGGATCGGCCGCTGATCAGCTCGCGCAGCTCAAGTCGGAGGCCTCCAGGCTTGCCTCAGAGCTGGGGGAGGTCGCGTCAAGGGGGTGTGCCCTTGCCGAGGAGCTGGCTGGCCTTGTAGGGGCCTCCACGGGCCGGGAATCGGCCGAATCGGCAGGGGTTGGTGATGCTGGCGAGCTACACGCAAGGGAGCCAGGCGCAGAAAAGCCCCCGGCCGGGTAGGCTCGGGGGCTCGGGGGCCTGCGCTACCTGCGCTACCTGCGCTACTTGCGTTTGCGCCTCAGAGCGCGGCACGTGACGCACTGTGCAGGTAGCTGGTCGACCTTCAGGGTGGGGCCGGTCTCAGCCGAGCAAGTGCAGCACCATCCGTAGTACAGCGGCTGCCGAGCGCCCGCCTCGAAGGACACTCGGCAACCAGAGGGAAGATTGTAGCGGCTCACGAGGTCGTGTCCAGGCTCAGGTCCGACGGCCCGCGGCTCGCCGTGGAGGCTGCCTTGACGTAGTAGCGCCACCCGTACTGGGCGCTTCCCACGAGGCGACAGGTCTCGCCGGGCTTGAGCGGTGGCTTGCCGATGTGGATGGAACCCTCCGCGATCTTCTGTGCGACCGCGGCTTCAGTGTCGTCGACTTCGACGCCACCGAACTCCATCCGGGTGTACCCGTAGGGCCTAAAGTATGCGACAGCTGCCGCGCGATAGGGAAAATAGCTTGTGCCGTAACGCATGTGGTTACTCCTATGGTGTGGATTGTTTGCGTAGGAAGGTGCCTACGTTGCCATGTGTGGGCAGGTAGTAGCCTGCGCGCTTGTGGCCTTTCTGGTTGCCGTCGCAACCGCCACAGCGAGAGCACCCGATACCGTGCGACTCTGCCAGACAGTGGCGGAGCCCTGCAGCGATAGCGGCGGCATCGTCCTTCGGATTGAAGGATGAGAAGAACGGACGCCAGCCCGTTGACTTCGCTCGACGCATGCCAGGCGCCGAAGACACAGACGCCATAAACAGGTCTGACCAGCCCCCCGAGAGGTTGGACCAATCGGCGGTGTAGCCTGTCCAGCGTGCTACCCGAGCGGCAAGGTAGCGCCACACGCACAGCGGGATAGCGGAGGGGTCGCCTTCCATCCCGAAGCGCATGTGAGCGAAGGCGAAATAGCCCGACGGTAGGTGGTCCGGTTCAATCCGTCCGTCCTTACCGTGCTCTGTCAGGTAGGTGTGTGCGGCGTTCCACGTGTTACGTAGCCGGGACTTGTTCACGTAGCAGGAACCTCGCCCACCGCGTGGTCTGCTGCGATGGATGCACGAGGTAGGACAGACGGAACCATCCAAGCCAAGGCGCCAGGCGTCCATAGGGGCGTGGTTCTGTGACATGATCGCTACCTGGATCATGTCTTCCGTCTTCCAGTTTTCCGATGGGACACGGACGCATGAAGCGACAACCATGATCGGCTCACCGTCAAGGCGAGACGGACCAGCCCACAGCACAACGGTGCGTGGGATGTCGTCGATACGAGTGATGTCGAGTAGGGCTTTCAGATGTGATCGGAAGCGCTTCCGCCAAGGGGGCATGTGGACTCCGGAGGTTGGGGTGTCTGCCCAGTGTACCACGGTGGTTCGCCACGAGGGGAGCCGACATGTCAAAGGCATGTCAAGGCGGTTTAACCGACCCGCCGACCCGCGCCGCCGATAGCCCGCTTTGCCCGCCGGATACCGGCCGGACCGGAGTTGCTTGTACCCGGACTCCGGAGAGCTGGGGTTGCTGCAGGCACCGCAGGTACACACCGTGTATACTTGTCAAAGGCATGTCAATCCTGGGAGACCCCAGCATACCGCGGCGTCTCATGCTATCCTACGCGTACACACCCAACCCCTACGAGGTTTCCATGTCCATTATCACCCTGCCGCTCACCGTCGCCAAAGCAATGAAGCCCCTGCTGCCGAAGGCTGGGCCGCTTGCACAGATCCTGTGCGAAGCCGGTCCTGACCTGGGTCGCGAGCGCACGGCACGCTTCGTGGGTACAAACGGCCACGTCATGCTGGTCGTCGACACCGACTTGCCCGCACCAACAGCGGCGCGGCTGTTTAGCAACGAGCGCTTTCGCGACGCCGACACCGGCCGATGGCTGCCGACCACTGTCGAGTTGGTAGTGACCTCCAAAGGCCACTACACGGCCAACTCCCTCCGCGCGCGCGAAGTAGGGACGTTTCCCGTCGACTATGCGCAGGTGATCCCATCGTCGTCGGTCTGTACCGCCGTCGAGCGGATCGGGATCGACGTCGCCTACGTGGATTTGACGCTCAAGATCCACAAGGCGCTCAAGCTGGGTGGGGGTACTGGTGGCACCCACTGGTCAGTGACGTTCCATGGCCCGCTGAGCCCTACCGTGTGGGAACCGATGGACTGTGGCGATAGCGGCATCACCCGTGTGCAGTTCGTTGTGATGCCGGTTCGATTGTACTGAGCGTGCGAGTGCCGGCCCTTCGGGGCCGGTTGGGCCGGGCCGGACCGGGCCGGAGGTTGGGTGTGACACCCGGACCCCGGACCGGCCCGGTCCTTTGCCGTTGGCCCCCGGAGCTGCCGGACACACCGGACCGGACCCCGGAGCCGGATCGGAGGTGGCGGGGCGGGGCGGGGCGGGGCGGGGCCTGCCTGGTGTGGCTTGGTGGGCGTGACTGCACTGTGAGGCGGTGAGGTACCGTCGTACCGACGCTCGCACGGGAGAGCACGAGCCGCGTAGGCTCGCAAGGCCCCTGACATGTTCTTGACATCTCCCTGACATCCTGGCATAGACACGGGGTGCGCTGCTGAGTACACTGTGAGAGTGACAAGTAAGCACCCCACCACATGGAGTACCTCATGACTGCTAACATCACCGTCCACGGCCCTTCTGACCTCATTGACGATGCGTTTGCCTGCGTCGAATGGCTGGCGCATATAGACGCCAGTGGCAACCTCGATACGTGGGCGCCTAAGGTCCTGTCTATGTTTGCTGGTTGGTCTCTTTCAGCCGCGTTTCGGATATCCAACACAGATGACCGTAGCGCCTACGTCTATCGCCTATTCCGCGAGCTTGACGGCGGGGTAGACCGCTACGGTCATCTGTGTTGGATATCCGAAACAGAGCAGCGCGAGTGGCACTGGAAGCTGCGTCGCGTGCGCAACGATCCCACGTGGGGGCTGCGCTTGTTCGAGGTCCTCCGGGCTAAGGACTGGTTTTATGCCGACGGGGAGCGCCGCAACGCCCACGTGATCGCGTGCTGGTTGCGCCGCCCCTAAGGGGCGCTTCCCCCGTGGTGGCTGGGGCCTGTGTCCCAGCCACTTCGGCGGCAACGCCACTCACACCCTAAACGCCCTTGGAGGGCTATTATCATGACCCCGTATCCATCACCCCACGCTACGCGTCGTCCGTTCACACTCCACTCCCTGCGGCTCGACCCCGACCTGCGACGCGCCACACCCGCACCCCTGCCTGTGATCAGCCGTGATCAGGTATCCAAGATCGGCGCGCCCATGTCGACCCTCGTAGACTACGCGGGGCTCTGTGAGATCCCGACGCCCCCACCCACGTACCGGGAGAGCCGTGACCAGCGGCGCCTCGGTGAGGAGATCCTCTCCTATCAGCCCCTGCCCTATGCGACGCTCGCCGATGGCGTCCGGGACGCGTTCAGCGAGGCCCTCAACTTGGAGCCCTCCAGTGAGAGCTACGGTCTGGCGCGTGACGGTCGCCACATGTTCGGTATCATGGCATGGCGCGACCCTGCGTTGGAGGCAGGCATTGCCGTTGCGCTGCGTTCGGGCCACCAGGTAGGCGGGAAGGCAGGCATGACGGCTGCCATTGCCGTCGGTGAGGAGACCTTTGTGTGTACCAACAAGTGCTTCCCCCGTGGCTCTCAAGTCAGCCACAAACACACGTCGGGGATTCTGGAAACATTGCCGGGCATGATTGCGGCCGAGGCAGCTGGCGCACGGGCCACCACCATCGGCCTCATTGAGGCCATGGCAGCGCTCAAGTCCATCCCGTGCAGCGACTACCGCTTCGCGGCCTACCTTGGGATCCTCCAGTGGGAGGAGTTTATCAACGACGGCCTTGCGAATCGTGCGCGCCGCTACTGGCGTGCCTGTCAGAGCGGGCAGCTGCACGCGGAGCATGGCACGCCCGACTTGCACTCCGCGCTCCAGGCGGTGACAGGCGGACTGGGTCGGCGGGTCTCACCGTCGGGGTCGTTCAGTGCATATGGTGGGGCGCTTCATGTCGCTCAGCAGATCGCGGACCATGGTGGGGATACCGACGTGGTGATGCCGCCGCTTCCTGCAATGCGCGAGTACGCATAGCCCCCGGCGCTCGGCGCCCCCGGCCCCCAACCTGGTGAACTCACCAGGTTGGGGGTTTCGCGTTGGGGCTGCTGACCGCGAGCCTTCACCGTCCATTCACCCCGGCGGCTCTGGACAATCGTCCAGACCCCGAACCGCCGACGTTGCCCTGTGACGCCCCCGACCTCCGGACCGGTCCTACCACTGCCCTGGCTGTAGCCGCCGGCACAGGGGCGCACAGGCCCTCCCACGTGGACGCCTGGCATGCACCATCCCCGGAGCATGACCGACTACCCTGACCGGACCGGCGGACCCTCACCCCGGGCGGGTCGTGGGGCCGGTCAGGGTAGTCGGTGTCCCGACCCACCACTGCTCGGCTGTTCAGTGGTTGGGCGGGGTCGACTGCTTAAAACCACTGCTCAGTCGTTCAGTGGTTTGACCCTTTCGGCGAGTTATCAATAGGGCTCAGTCGGGCGAGGCTGGCCTGTGTGGGGGGGATCTCCCTTCGGTGCGGTCCTGTGACCCGGTGGGGGCCAGCCACGAGCCTGCGCCGATTCGCCCTCTCGAACCCTTGACAGGTCAACCCCCCTGGCGGGTGCATCTGGGCCGGTTCCGTGGGACCTGGTGAGCACCGATCCGACCCCGCCGCGGAGGGTGGCGACCCATCCTCCACCAGGCCCGGCCGACCCCCCAGAGCCGCGGGGCCGTGCGGGGTGAGCCCGTGTGGTGTGGCGCGGGTCGGAGGCACCCCCCACCCCGCCCGGAGCGCCGTGGGGCCCCCATTGCCGAGGGCCCTTCCTCTGACCGGGTAATAATCTCAACACTATGACACCTTGACATAGCCACTGACTGCGTTATCATGCCCATATTCCCACACACGGAGGATAGACATGGCGCATGAGCTGACCCTGCATCTCGACGCTGCCGCGCTGGCGCAGCTGGACAATGCACTACCCGCGATTGCGCGGTCCACAGGGGCGCATGAGCTTGGGGTCGAGGTCACGAGAGAGGTGGGGGCTCGCGTGGTCTTGCTGAGGGGTCTACGCGCCTTGGGTGCCGTTGCAAGTGGGGTAGGGGCCGATGCCACTGCAGGCGCTGTTGCAGATGCCACTGCAGATGCCGTTGCAGAGGCCACTACTCGCGATGCGAGTCAGCGTCCTGAGCCTGTAGCGCCGGCTCTGCCGTCCAACCCGCAGAAGCGCAAAGACGCAAACGGCAACATCTCACCTCCCGACGGCTGGAAGCGGTGGGCGACCGGGGAGCGGGTGCCCGCAGGCCACGGCGACATGCACGCCTACTACGAGGCGAATGGGTGGCACCGGTGGTGGGGGACCGTTGGGGACGACGGCAAGGGTAGAGAGACCATCGTGTTCTACTGGTCGCCGCGCGAGGAGACCCAGGACCTACCACCATTCGACGATGACGGTGAGGGGAGTGGTGCAGGGAGTGGCGCCTCGCGCAAGCGCCTCCTGGTGCAGCCGACTCCGTGGGGCCCCGGTCACGTCATTCCGGCAGGTTGGTAGCACAGGCGCGAGGAGAGAGGCATGGGAATGAGGAGAGAGGCATGGGAGTGAGAGGTTTCGCGGGGCCCCAGGGCACATCGCGGCAGAAGGGCAAGCTGGCTCATCGTATCCTCCGCCTGGTGGCGATGGATGATGGGCTGACGCAGCAGGACTTGGCGCTTGTACTCGACATGAGCGCACCCGCCGTCCGTGGAGAGGTGCGTATCTTGAAGGGGGCGGGGCTGCTGCGACCTCGCTACAAGACCTTGAGACTGACACAAGATGGCGAGCAAGCCGTGCTGCGCTTGGGGCTAAGGAGGTAGCATGAGTGGAGGAGGGCACATGGGGTACGGCGAGGACAGCAGGTGCGAGGGCGAAGAGCTGCACGATGTCATGCACGACGTCTGCAGACTCATCGATGAGCTGGAGAGTGAGGGCTACGACGCGGTGCACATTGCGCAGGCGCTGGTCTACGCGAGCGCGATCATGTTGGTGCGCAACGAGATCAATGAGGACTGGGCTGCGGAGCAGCTCGTCGTGTACGCTCAGAAGACAAAGGCGGCCATGCGCCCAGTGGAGGCCGCATGGACAGACGCATGGTTACCCAGAGTCCCTGGGGAGGCCTGACGGGAGGAGTCTGATGCCAACGGAAGAGAAGTTTGAAGCGATCATGGACAAGCAGAAGCGCTTGGCAGCCCGAGAGGACCGCCTGGAGCGCGCTATCACACGTGCTGACAAGGGCACCATCGAGGAGTACACGCCTGCACTGGTACGACTGGCACGCTACCAGGACGCCTTCGATGCAGCGGATGCGAAGCACGGGCTGCCCCCAGGGACGACCATGGCGGTCGCGGCGATTGAGTCGCGGGGACGGTCAGACATCATCACCGGTAAGCTCGGCTCCACCGCAGGTGCGTCTGGGATCATGCAGTTTCTGCCCGACACGGCGCGGGAGATGGGACTTGAGGTCACAGAGGGCAGAGACGAGCGCAACGACCCAAGCAGAGCCATCGACGCAGGGGCGAAGTACCTGGCTCGTCAGCTCAAGCACTCCGGGGGAGACCTACGCGTGGCGCTGGGGAAGTACAACTGGGGCGCCCGTCACTGGGCCGAGTGGGAGGCTGGGGAGCGAGAGATGCCGACAGAGACGAGCGACTACATAGGTCGTGTCATGGGCGTTCGGTCCGACCTCGCCCCAGTCGAGATATGACGCGTCAACAGGTTGTGTGGTTGGCTGAGGGTAAGCCGTGCCGGGCGCGTAAAGTATCCGGGTGCACCCTTCCCATGCGTGGGCGGCTCAACACCCGCGGGAGCATCCTACCTGACCGAACAGGCCCGCAGGGGTGCTGGGCGTGTCCTGATGGACACATGGGCTGGATCTGGCCTGGGGAGTGCGAGCTGAAATGAGACGCAAGGACTTAGTCAGACCCAGCTGCACCCTGATGCACGAGGATGACCAGTGTAAGCGCATCCCGCGGGTGTCATTTTCAGCGTTTGTAGGCAGTCTTGAGTGTCGCACGGCTATGGCACCTATACGCGTCTACACGTCGACCAGCCGCGACAGCTACTCGTGGGCACTGTATCGAGAAGAGAAGGCGGTGGCATGGCGACGATGTGGTCTCGACTACTTTTGTGCGCACTCGGTATCGCGTCAGCTGGCGGAGGCCGAGATCCCAGAGGAGTATCGGAAGCAGGGTGGTAACCCCCTACGAGCTGCGTACTATTATGCCGTAGCGCATCTCACGCCCCTGTGGAATGGGCATGTAGAGTTCTGCGAAGAGGTCGTAAAGCGCTATGAGCAGTGGGTCAGGGGAGAGGAGCACGCACACCAAGTAGACCCGCCAGGCTGGGTCTACTTGGCGGGTACAGATCGACCAGACTATCCGGTTAAGATCGGCTTTACTCAGGGTAAAGAGCCAGACTCGCGCATCAGCTCGCTGCAGATTGGGTGTCCGTACAAGCTCAAGGTGTTGGATAGCTTCAAAGGTCGATACTCCGACGAGCGGGCAGCGCATGAGGCTCTAAGCGATCATAGACTCAGCGGTGAGTGGTTCGAGGACTGCGAGAATGTACGCGATGTGTTTGCCCAGATCGCAGAGGCACGTAGCCGCGACTTTCAACCTGGGGCTGTCTGGCCTCCGCCGGTGCAGATTGACCCGTGGGACGGTCCTTGGCCTTAGCGGTCGTTGCCGGTGCGTAGGAAGGCAGCCTCATCGTGCTGCGCAGCTCGCCGCATCTGGTTCATGATGTCGTCGTAGCTGCGGACATCACTTGCGTCTGTGCCGGCTGCGAGACCCGTACCCATGTTCATGAGCTTCATCCCCTCTGGGATAGGCTCAGGCTTGGAGGCTGGGGCCTCGGGGGTAGGTGCCGGGGCTGGCCACTTACCGCGAACCATCTCCAGCGCCAGCTCCTTCTCGAAGCCTGCTTTGCAGTTGACACACAGTGCGTAGAAGGCTTGGTCATTTTCCAGTACGTCGGGCGCCTCCTCCTTCAACCACGTCTCGAAGTCATCGACCTTCGACTCTAACTCAGCCTCTGCGGCGGCTACCTTGGCATCCAGCGTGGCCTGGTGCAGCCGCTGTAGCTCGTCCCGCTCGGTCTTCAGCGTCTCATACTCAGTGGTTGAGGCGGTCTTGGACTTCTCGACGTTCTCGGCGTACTCCTCGCGAAGGGTCTGCAGCGCAGCGTTGTGGGCTGACTTCAGCTCATCGATCTCTCGCTGCTTGTCTTCGAGCGGGTCGATGTCTCCATGAAGCCACTTCTGCACGCGCGACTCTTGGGTGCGGATGTCCTGCTCTCGCTTGTCGAGCATCTTGCGCTGGCCAGACAGCTCTTGGAACTTGTCGGTGTAGCCACGTTGCCAGTTGCGGTACTTGTGCTCAACGCCACGGAGGAGTGCGCTGCGCACGTTGGAGGGTACGCTCTGCAGCCAGTCCGACTGGCGCAGGTTGTCCACCTCACCGTTCCAGTCGAAGACTGGTGGAGCGTCCTCCGCGGGGGCTTCAGTAGAGGCGTCCTCGCTGGAGGCGGCTTCTGCTGACGCCGCCTCCTCTGAGGCGGTCTCGGCGGTTGCTGCTGGGGCTTCAGCAGCGCTGTCGCCAGTAGCTTCTGCGGGGGCTTCCGTGGTTTCAGCGACTTCAGACATTACTCAGGGCCTCCTGCTGGCATGGGTCCTGGTCCTGGGGGCGGTCCGGCAGCTGGGACACCGAAGCCCTCAGCTCCCATCGCCTCGGCAGCCATGTCGTCGCCCTCGGCGGCGGCGGCTTCCAGGCGCATACGCAGCTGGAAGTCGTCCTTGAGCATGTCGGCCAGCTCGGTTGGCGTCTTGTCGGCCAGCATGGGAATCTTCTTAGCGGCGTCGAAGAGGCGCTGAGCCTGCTCCTGGTCGATGTCGAGAGCCTCCGCGATGGGCGTCACGTCGTCTTCAGCGAGGGCCTCCTCTGCGGGAGCCTCCTCACCTTCGACAGCGGTGTCCTCAACTGGCTCGGCGCCTTCATCCTCTGGTGCCTCTGCGAGAATACGGTCTGCCTCGTCCATCAACGGCTTGAGGTCCCGAGAGGGCACGAGTCCACCCTCAGGCCGCGGTGGGGTGCCAGGGGCGGCTCCAGGCTCACCAGCGTAGGGCAGCGGCTCTCCAGTCTTCGGATCGACGGGCATCATAGTCTCCAGTGGGTTCTGTGGCTCTTGTTACGACCACCATATCTCATTCAGTCTCTTCTATCAGAGGCGACCCCGCACTGGGTGCAGCCAGCTCGAAGGCGGTCTGGAGTCCCAGCGCGAGACGGGTCTTACTGGGAACGTGTCGACGCTCTCCGGTCTCGCGGTCCTCGTAGATGGTCATGTCGTGGTACGGCATCTCACGCACTCGACGCAGAGAGCGCGAGTTGGCCTGCGCCGCCTTGACGGCGTCCATGACCCGTGTGGGGTCTGAGAGGGCTGACCGTTGGGCTGGGTCTGGCATGATGGCTCCTCGTGACGTGGTCAGCTCTTGCTGCCCTTCTGTCCTATCCTACCGCCTGTGGCAAGGGCTGCGGGCGAGTCGCGCGTCTTCCCAGCCTTGGTGGCTGCTTGCTTGGGGTCGCGGTTGTGGCGGACTGCGCTGCGAGATGCTTCGGCGACGACAGACTTGTGCTCTGTCGCTATCTCCTTCATCATCTTCTTGTTCAGGCTGTTCTGGCTCTGTCGGTCGTGAGCCCGCTGGCGTGCCTCGTCTGCGCGCTGTTGTTGCTCAGCGGCGCTGTCTGGCTCGACCTGAATCTGGGCGTTGGGGTGGCGCTGCTTGATGACGCCCATCACGCGGTTGTAGGCCTCACGGGTCTCGACTCGACCGAAGATGCCCATGTCCATGGGAGTGAACGACCCGTAGCCGTCACCTTGGGTGCCGGGGAACTGACCGTGGGCCCATGATATCTTGCGCTCGCTGCCGCACTCTGGACAAGGAGGGGGCCCCGAGGACCTACGGTAGAACACATGAGGCTCTGTCAAAGCGCATGAGGAGTCTACGCACTGTAGCCCGTGGGAGATGAACGACATTCAACGCTCCTTTGGTTCAACAGGTTTGTATTTCATGCGCTCGATGGGTTCCCAGGTTCTGAACGTGGAGCGCAGGGTGCCGTCGTCGGCCTCCACGATTCCACCTACGTCGCCGGTATCGCCGGTGTCGCGGTAGCGCGTTTCAGCTGGGTTCCAGTCGTCGGGGTCAGACTGAAACTCTGTATCCTCCATACCTACTCCTACGAGCGCAGCACGAAGGCGTTGTCTGCGCTCTTCCTCGGTCAGGGGCGTGGGTGTGGGCTCAGACTCGTACCGCTCCCGCGTGGTCGCCACGTCTATCGGATCCAGCCGCTGGCGCTGCTCTGGGAGGGCTCCCATGCGCTCAAGGTCTGCGCGGTGCTCCTCTTCGGTTTGCAACTCACCAGGCTCGTAGCCAACTTGGGGGGCTGTTTCCCAAGGCGCGAAGTAGGTTTCGCGCTCCCCCGCTTTGACGCGGGCTGTACCTGGTGAGAGTTTCTTCGGCCCTTCTTGTTCATACTGGGCCTTCTTCGCGATCTCGGCCAGACTCATCCCCGCTTCCTCTCCCTCCTCTCCGCCTTCGGCGTAAGCCTGCTCCATGTCGGACACCATCCGCTGCTTCATAAAGAAGTCGGCGTCGGTCTTTTCTTCCTCTGTCAGAGCATACTTGGGGTGTCCTGTGACAGCATACGTGTCCCCTGTTTTGGTGTTCTTGAGGAAGACTCGATTGATACCATCGCTGCCGGCAACAACGATGCGGGACAGGCTCAGGTCTGCTGATAGTGGATTCATGGAGGTATAGACGTGGTTTCCTTCTTGCAGGCGGTATTCGAGGTCCGCGGCGGAAGGATTGTCTTCGGGGGGTACCTCTTTGTAGATGTAGGTCTGCGCATAGTGAGCCGCGTCGTTCTCTTGCCGCAGCTGCTTCATCTTCTCGTCGTATTCGTCGGGCATGTCTACTCCGACCCGAGGAGCCAGCGCCCAGTTTCCAGTCCCTGAGACTTGGCCTTGATCTCGGTAGCGAAGTAGTCAGTACCACTCAGCTCATCGAGGTGTAGAACATTGGCGAGCCTCTCGCGCTCTTCGAGTGCCCACGGCGTCTGACTACTGATGGCTTCGCGGAGTGCTGGATTCTCTTTGAGGATGCGCGAGTTGAGCCGCTCATTGAAGTCGCCACGAGCACCCTCAGCGATGTCCTCCTCAGTCCCCAGCTTCTTCTCGTACCTTCGGTACTGCTCAGGGGTCATGTCCTCTGGCATCGTGAACTTACCGCCGATGCCGCTCTCCTTGCTGAGACGCCGGGTCTCTTCTCCCCGCTCCTTTCGCTTTGCCTGCTCGATGCGAGCGGAGGCTTCATCTCGTGACTCTCGCATGATGACGCCTTTGGGGGGCTTTCTTCCTGGCATCTTCGTCTCCTACGGTGCTTCGCTGCTGTAGCTGTCTTTGAACCAGCCACCGCCCTTCAGGATGAAGGAGGTACGGCTGACCTTGCGCTTGGTCGGCTGGTTGCAGACCACGCATCTCGGCTCAGGGTCTTCATAGCGCTGCAGCTTCTCAACGATGCGTCGACATCCGGGGCATTGAAACTCAAAGACTGGCATGGCTACTTCTACTTGGCTTCTGCGGGTGGTGCGCCTTCACGGATGGGTGCTCCACCCCCTGCGGCGAGTGACTCTTCTGGGGCGGGTGCGCCGCCTTCGCCACCCTCTGCCATCATGGCAGCGAGCATCTCTGACGGAATCTCGCCCTCTGCGCCTGTTGGCCCACCTGCGGTAGCGGCTGCACCACCCATGGCGGCCTGCTGCGCCATCTGTGTCTGTGCTGCAACCAGAGCGGCGACTTCCTGTGCCGGTAGGATGATCTTGGCTGGCAGCCCCAAGCCGTGGACGATCTCCTCTGTGAATCGGCGCACGTCGATGTTGGGGTTCTGCATGAAGAACGGGATGAGCTGGAGCAGCGTCTCTGCCATCACACCTGGGTTCTGCTTGATGGGGTTGTAGCTGACCATCTCGAAGTCCATCTCCACGTCTCTGATGGTGTCCAGCGAGACGGTCTCCCACTTACGCCCACCCGCCACGCGTACCATCTTGGGCTCAGACATGTACTTGCGGCTGAGGTAGAAGGCCTTGGCGGCTACGTCTTCGAGCGCGTCGTTGATGTGCCCCTCGCGCGTGGCCAGGCGCGTGCGCATCTGGGCGTCGATGATCGCCATCTCGGTGGCGGTGCGGGCCCCGGTGACCTGACCGCGGGCAGCCTCAGCGAGGGCGCTGACGAACGCTGCATCGTCTTCCTGGCGCATGATGAACTCCTTGACGCCCGTAGGCGCCATGGGCATCGGCATCTCGTAGAAGAGAGTCGCCAGGGTGCGCAGCGCTTCGCTGTTCTCGGGTGCGATACCGACGAATGAGCCGGTAGACGACTCGACTGCCTTGTTGAGGTCCTCCTCACTGATGCGGCCAGCATCGTAGAGGATGCGTGGGATCATCAGGTAGGTGATCTGCTTCCAGTGCGTGAGCAGGTCGTTGACCGTCTCTTGCTGGTTCAGCACCAGCTGCACCTCGCTGAGTCCAGCGCAGTCTATGCCTGACTGGTTCAGGCTGAACATGCTGTAGGGGACGTAGTCGATCTGGTCCTCGAAGACGATGGTGTCAGCCTGCTTGATGTAGTGCTGCATCTTGCCGCTCTCGCGGTTGTAGTACTCCCAGACCGTGACCCACTTGAACGCGTCTCTGACCGAGTCGGAGTTGGCGCGTGCGGTGTCGCCCAGCATCCACTTGGGGTAGCGGTCGGAGCGGATGTCATCGAGGTTCTTACCGGTGTACTGTCCCGACTTGACGCGGTTCTTGAACTCGTCCCAGGGGATGACTGTGGCCTCCAGCCAGTAGCGGATGTCGTCCACGTCTCTGACGGTGAGGTCGAAGAACAGGTTGGTCGGGTCCACGACGGTGATCTTGGGGCGGTCGTTGAGAACATCCCAGCCCGTCTTGAAGACGCCCCGCTTGCAGAGGACTGCGTCGATGAGTGCGGTGGCGGCTCGGCGCCTCATCTTGTTGGACTTGAACGTCCACTCCATCAGACCGTTGACGGCTGGGGCGACCTCTTGGGCGGCTTCACTTCGCGGGTTGGCGCCGACCTGCGGGTTGGGCCCAAGCAGCGCGCTGATGGCGGTGTCTGCGATGGCATAGATGAGGTTTTTGGAGCACAGCAGCGACTTCGACATGCTGTCGGTGTCGGTGAACGTGGAGTCCTGTAGCGACCAGAATGCGCCGCGGTAGAAGCGTCGAGCCTTGTCGAACGACTTCTTCTCGTTGGCTTGGTAGTACTTGAGGTGGCGCTCGATGAGAGAGCTGAGCTTGGGCATTGGTAGTTACTCGGCTTCGGGGCCAGCCCGGTACGTTGACGATTCTGCTTTGGTTGTGGGCTTGGTGCGCTTACTCTTCGCAGCCAGCCCGGTTTTGAGGGCTTCGGCGCGTTTCTGTTGGGCCCCTGCAGTGGGGTCGCCTGCAACGACCCCGCGCGCTCCGCGGGTTCCCTCATCCCACGGACTTTGTTGCTCGCCACCGACGATTCGTCGGTACAATCGATCTTCCATGTCACCGAACCTCTGTAGCCAGTCGGACTCGTCGGGCGTCAGGCCGTAGCGTTCTCGAAGCGTGTCCGGGTTTTCGGTTTGCAACTTGTGCACATGCTCTATGAATCTCTGACGTTTTTCCGCTTGAGACTCGCTCTGGGGGCTCTCGCCCAACCGCGCCTCTCTGCGCTTTGCTTCTATCAACTCTTCGTATGTAGGCATCTCAGCTCCATGAGCGCGGAGGTGGCTTGAAGGGGCTACGAGCTTCAGCACGCTTGCGGCTGCTGAGCTTGTCGAGGTCATTGATTGTAACCTGTCCAGCTTGGTAGCCGATGTGCTCCTCCAGAGCAGTCTCGGTGAAGCTGCGGCGGGACAACACGTCAGCAGCCATGATGACTGTGCGTGCGCGGTCGAAGTGGTGCATGATGCCATCAAGGCCCCTGACGCGCTTCTTTCGGCTGCCGTCGTAGTTGACCAGCTGATGGAGCGTTCCGCGCGAGCGCACTGTGAGGTCTCCGTCGCGGAGCAGCTTGACCAGGCGCGCCTCAGCTTCTTGGATGCGCTTCTCGGTGGCGTACCAGCCTGGATGCCGCCTGTCGGTCCACAACAGGTTGCGGCAGCTGCTGTCCTTGAGCACGGCGATACAGGCCATGGCATTGGACTCTACCACCAGCAGCGCGTTGTTGTAGCGCGTCTGGAGGTTCATCAGTCGCGAGGCGAAGCGCGTGGGGTCCTCGCGGTCCTCCCAGAAGGCGACCTCCTTGCGCTGGACGGCGTCCCAAATGGTGAGCGCGCTCTTGTCACCTGTGCCACCAAACCCAGCTGGGTCAGCGGTGATGATGTACTTGGCGCCCGTCCTGGGCGGCTCGATCTCGCGGGCACCGTATCGACCCATCGACGGGTCTGCGATTGCGTGGGCGAGCATCGGCTTGAGCACGTCGATGGGCATGATGGGGGCGTAGGCACCCAGCCAACCATCGTAGGGGTCTGAGGGGTACTTGCTGCTGAACAGCCGTTCATCCCCCACGAACTCGGTGTTCAACGCTGAGCGTCGGAACGCCATGTTGTTGAGCGTCATGTCCGTGTGACGCGTCCGATACTCGCGCTCCTCCTCGGTGAGCTTGAAGTCGCCGCCGATGTCGATGCCGCACGACTCGTCTTTCCACCACTTGAGGAACAACGGGTGGAAGCGGCTCTTGCCTTCGAGCGCCGAGTGCCACATCTGCTCGTGATGGCTACCTGCTCGGCCAGGTGTGCTCTCCAAGATGATGCGCGCGTTGGGGCGCTTGTTCACCGTGGGGAAGATGTTGATGGCTGCCTTGCGCTGCCACTGGGCCTCACCGAACTCTGTGATGACCAGGCGGTCGATGCTGCGACCGATTGCTGGGCTGCGCCCGCCTGCCGTCAGCACCTTGATGCCGCCACCGTGACAGAAGTGCATCTGGGTCGAGCCTGCCTTTCTGCCGGGGGCCAAGGGCATCTGAACAGCCTTGGGCAAGCGTCGGTAGGCAAACAGGATGCGCTCGAAGATGTCCTCGGCGGTGTCCTGGCGCTCTGCGATGAGCAGCCCCTTCACGCCTGCGAGGTACTGGCAGTCGCGAAGCAGCAGCATGACGCTGATGGTCGTGATCTTGGCCTGCCTGAACTTGTCGACCAGCAGCCAGCGGTGGCTGTGGTACGCCTCGATGAGGCGTTGCTGCGTCGGTGTGGGGTTCAGATACCCGATAGACTCGTCTTCCCTGACGATCTGGCACATGCTGACAAAGGCGGCGGGTGTGGCGAACATCGCGCGCACCTTGCGCATGTCGAGATTATCAGCACGGGCGAGCGTGGCGCCGCTGGGAAGAATGAGCGGATGCGACGGCTGCCGGTTGGCGCGTGCTGGCATGCAGCGATGGTATCATGGCCATTGCGTGCCCGCCGTCGCGTTATATCGGCATGTGAGGTGGCTATGGCTGAAGAGAAGAAATGGATCAAGGGCGCGATCAAGCGCCCAGGCGCGCTGAGAGAGACGCTGGGAATCGAAGAAGGCGAGAAGATCCCGAAGGAGAGGCTCGACGAGGAGGCCAAGCAGTTGGCCAAGGCTAAGCGTAAGGCTGAGAAGAAGGGCACGAAGATGACAGCATCTCAACGACGGTTGGCTCGACAGGTCTCGCTGGCGAAGACGCTGGGTAATCTGCCGAGAGCCGCCAAGAAGGCGTGATGCCCATAGGCCCCGATGTTCAAGGCACGACGTACTCTGACCTCCGCGCGGCGAAGGACAAGAGCAAGGTGCGCCGCGCGATGTTGAAGAAGGCTGTCAAGGGCGAGAAAAAACGCAAGAAGGGCAGCAGAAGCACCAGTACCAGCGACGGATACTGATCTGATATTCAGTCGTGGAGCTTGCAGCCTCACCGTGCATGGTGTATTACGGAAGTACGCACCCCTCTCGTGCGCTCGCGGGTAGCCTCTACATGGTCCGCACATGAGCCCAGGTGGACAAGCGGAGACAATCTCGACTTTCAACCTGCCGGGATGCTGCTGGTGCAGCCCCCACAGGAACGTCTCGGCTCTGTAAGGGTGCACAACAATGGCGATTTCAACTGAGGTTCTGAACACGACCTTTAGTGACCTTCGTGGTCCGCTGGTCAACTCGTTCGTTCGCAGCAATGAGCTTTGGGAGGCCCTCGATAAGAAGGCCCGCATGCCCATGGAGAGCGGCTCGCTAATCGAGCGCTCCTTCGCAGGTGGCGCTCCGGCTCGCGGTGTCGGCGTCTACGTCGGCGACGAACTCCTCAACATGACCCGACGTCAGCAGGTCAAGCGCTTCAAGGTGGAGCCGCATCGACTCGTCGTCGCGATCAACATCCCCAAGAAGGAGCTGAACTACAACAGCGGCAAGCTGGCTGTGATTCGACTCATCGAGGAGTATCCCCAGACCACCATGCAGGGTGCGATGTCGGACCTCAACGCGTATCTTCTGACGGGTGTGTCGCGCGGGCTCGTCTTCCAGACGTCTGAGCTGAAGGGCATGCTGACGCTGAACGGAGAAATCTCCGACGGCATCGGTACTGGAGTGACGAACGGGCTGTTGGACTTCGCTGCTCCGTCGGCACAGACTGCTACGGTTCAGAATGTGGATAAGAGCAGCAGCTACTTCCACTTCAACAACTGGCTCGACATCGGCGCGTGGGCCACAGACGGCCTCCTCGACCTACGCCGCGTCTATCGGCAGTGTGCGCACTACGCGGGCGGCATGGGCAAGGGTCCTGACCTCGTGATCATGGACGACGAAGTCTACGCCAACTTCGAGGAGACGAAGCGGACCAACATCCGTGTTCAGGTTCTCGAAGACAAGACGGAAAAGACCAACATGCTGGGTCTCGACCTTGGTGTGGCCTCGGTGTACAGTTCGCTCGACCTCGACCGTTCTCAGTTCTCCGGCGACGGATCTGACGGTGTCACCTACATTCTCAACACTGACTTCATCGAGATGCCTGCTCATGAGGCTCCGAAGATCACCGAGTTCAAGGAACGTGTCGGTGACCAGGACGTTGTGACTGCTATCTTCTCGATGCAGTGCAACATGATCTGTACCAAGACGCCTGCTCAGGGTGTCGTTTCCGGCGGCGCCGCGTAGGAGTTCATCATGGCATATGGAAACAGAGTCAAGACCGACGCACTCAGCACGACGTACTCTACGGCACAGTACCCATTGGGTACTAAGTTCGTGGAATCTGCGGATGAAGTCGTAGCAGCGGTGCATACAGACGGTACTACGTCTTTGGGCCTGCAAGGCTCTCGGACCTGGGTGTTCGTTCGGGCCACTGTGGCGCTTGCTGCATATGATTGCGTCGTGCAGAACGATGTGTCTGTTGTAAACTCACGGTTCCTCGTGCGACCAACTACCTCGGCAGGAGATAACTCCTTGAGAGTTCAAGGTATCGCGCAGCACGCAATCGCTATCACCGAGTACGGGTGGATCGTTTGTGATGGTCAGGCCGTTGCTAAGGCATCCGCAGGGATCACTTGTGGTCTGTTCCTTGATACTGATGGCGGCACGGCTTCTGGAAATGTCGATGACAATACCGCAGCCGGTACTCTTATTGGCATTGCTCTCACAGCGACCGGCTCGCCTGTGAGCGGTACGGTTGCAATGGATGTCCGCTTGGGCCAGTAGTCCAATCGGATCGATATCCCGTCATAGACATCACGTCGTGATAGACTGAGCGCCGGGGCTTCTTCAGAGGCCTTGGCGCTCTCTGCTTGGAGGACATGTGGACACCAGCCTTGGCGCACTGCGGTCTCGTCTACTTGAGTTCAGAGCGTGGGACAGCTCAGGCACGACGATGAACAACCGGGTCCGTGCTTCGTTAAACACGGCGCTCGACCGCATGGCCGGTGATGTGCCTGAAGCTCTCGTTCCCGACGAGGAGCACGTGTCGATCTACGGCGATGTCGTGGGCTCATCTACCGATGTCATCACCACGGAGACGGCACGGGTCAAAGTGGTCAGCACAGATGCTCGTGTGCTGCAGTTTACCGACAGCGCGGGGGACAACTTTCCGATATCGCCCCTGTGGACGCCAAAGACCAACGGCACCTGGGATGGGCTGATGCACCTGGAGATCAAGGACGCGGGTGGAACCTGGTATCGACGCCAGAGTCGAGAATGGTGGTCTGTGCTGTCGACGGGTGCACCAGACTATCAGTACTTCGTCTCTCTCGACCGTCCGTGGCGGAACACCACCGACACGCTGATGGACTTCCGCATTCATCAGCCAGAGTTCTACGTCACCGATGACGTGATGCGCATTCTTGAGCCTGCGCGCATCTGGGACGAGACGCGCCAGCAGGTCTGGGCGTTGGACACAGGCGGCGCGTATCGCCAGGACATGATCGACTTCCGGGGTACATCCAAGGGTCGACCCTACCGCATGTGGCGAGGGCGCCACTTCCAAGTGCAGCCACCTCGTGCGGCTCCAACGACTTGGATAAACCGCGACAAAGGTGGCTGGGTCGGTCCAGTACAGGAGGGTGAGTTCACCTTCTGCTACACCTACGTGTGGGGTAAGCGGGGCCAAGAGTGGCAGGTTGCACCAGGTGGGATTCAAGACCCGGTCTGGGAGAGTGCGCCATCACCTGTCAGCAAGGTGTTTACCCATGACGGCTTGGCGGCTGCTGGTCAGTCAGTCGTAATCCAGGCAGTCAACATCGATGCGATGACCAACTTCGATGTGACAGGAACCCCGCGAGAGACGTACTCAGGGCTGCGCATTCGCTTCTACGTGGCGAGAAGCGACATTCTCGCCAGCGGTGCAGGTGAGTACAACAACGTCGAGAAGGCCAACATCTTCTATCTACTGGCCGAGGTAGACCCGGCAGCGCAAACACCAGACACCGCTGTCTACGAGTGGACTGGTGCGCGCATCCCCGACTACTACAGACCTCTGAAGCACAGTACAGGCTACTATGCCTATAAGGTCTATCCGCATCAGGACGCGGACTACGAGCTGGACATGCGGGTGCTCAGGTTGCCCCGCAAGTTCGTTCACGACCAGGATACAGCCCCGATTCAGCGTGACGCGGTGCCTGCTCTCATTGAGCTGTCCCTGTACTACCTCTGCCTAAACGACGGGGCAGACCAGACCGGTGCCCAGCTGCACCTCGACCGCTATCAGGTGCTGGCCAGGCGGTACCGCCACCGCTACGCCAACCCAGGTCGTGTTGTTGAGCCGGTCTCTTTGGCTGGACAGCGCGTCCGCAGGCGATACGGTACATTCTCAAGCGAGTGAGCTGCTTCAGCTGACGTCGACCTCTCAACCCTCGATAGGACAACCAGGAGCCAAAATGAGCGGACCCTATCTCTATCAGTTTCCCTACCCGAACTTGGGAGACGCCATGGAGCGCACGAATCTGAACACCATGCACGAGCAGGCGATGCTCGTCAGCATCATGCACTCGGGACAAAACAGCTGGCAAGGTGTGCTGATGACGCGCAACGGCGTGGAGTTTGTCACGTCTGCGCGAGAGCATCGGGGTGACTTCGACTGGCGCCCTCTCGGCTGGGTCTACGACAAAGAGGCCAACTGCTACGTGCCCCCAGGCATCTACTGGAACGTGGAGACGGGCGCCTTCGAGGGTGAGATAGACAAGGAAGCGCTGAAGGTCACTGGAGAGCCTCGATCCCAGGCAGAGCGCGTTGTGCAGTCGCTGCCGACGCCGCGGCAGGGTGAGAAGTACCCGACGTGGAAGTCCCGCGTCTACAGGACCATGCCTGAGCTGAAGAGCAACGTGCAGGCACCGACGATCCTCGCAGAGGCGTGGGAAGGTCGCAACCAGGCTGCGCCTGCGTAGGATGAGATGGCAGGTCGCCGCGACAGGTACGGCAGCTATGGGAAGGTCAAGCGCACGGCGTTGGCCTCAGACGTAGCGCGCGACCTGCGCGTCTCAGCCGCTTCTCAGCGGTCACTTCACGCCCACCTGTTTGATGGCTCTACTGCAGCCTTGGACAGTGGTGTCCACCCCTACCGCGAGATACCAAACGCCGCGCTGACGCAGATGGCTACCCCGCCTGGTTCAGGCGTTCTGGTCTCGACCTCAGCGAGCACGGTGCGCAAGGCCCGTCGCGTCTTCGGCTACTTCAGCCTGACTGCGACAGGGGCTGTGACTGCAGTGATCAGCTGCTTGGTCGAGACATCTGCGGCCTCCGGGTCGTACAATACAGTCGTGGTCGCTCAAATCCCAGCAGGTGTCACTGGCGCCTTCAAGACGCCTTACCAGTTCGATGTGCTGGCGGGGCTTCGGTACAAGTTCGTCATGGGTGGGGGATCGGGGGTTACAGAGACCATCAGCGCATACTCGTACATGGAGTGGTAGATGGCGGGTCCAGGTGACCAGACGATTCTGCGCTACGTTGTTCCACCAGGTGAAGCGCAGAAGATTTTTGCTCCCGGCTTGCTGGCGCAGAAGGTGCAGAACCTGGAGATCACGACAGAGGGCATTCTGCAGTCCATCACTGGACCTTGCGTATACGAGCCATCAAGAACAGTGGCCAATGCGGAGCAGGATCCGGCTGATGTGCTTGGTGAGCCCCACGGCATCTTCCACGCTAACCTGTTGGGTGGCACTGCTGATACCCTGATCATCCGTGCAGGTAGCGTCTTGTACCGTCACAACGGCTGGTCGAGGGAGTGGGAGTCGCTTGAGACTGGCCTGTCTGACGAGAGTCGACCTCGCTACCCAGACCAGTTCGCTGTGCTGTCTGACCGCATCATCTGGACGAACGGCATCGACTATGCTCGGGTCATTACCCATGATGGCGCTGTTCATCCTTTGGGGTTTAGGACGCTACCAGGGACTCCACTGGCTCAAGGTCCGACCAACGCGTCTGTGGTTGATCGCGCCAGCGTCTACGAGAACGCGTATGGCTACTCTTGGGCGGGTCGCATCGGTACCCCTGGTGACACGCTTGATGGTGCATCTGGCGCGCTGCTCACGGGCACCTGGTACTACCACACACAGTGGGAGGACCTCTTCGGGAACCTGTCGCAGGCCTCACCGATCAGCAGCCCTGTAGACATCAGCACGATTCAGGCAGAGGCGCTGGCTGTAGGGTCAACATCCGGCACAACGCAATCGGGCGCAGGCATCTCGGACTTGGGGCGACAGTTCCTCGTGAGAGTGAGTGGAGATGGACCCGACCATGCGGTTGCTTGTCGAATCTACAGAACGCCAGACACCAAGCACGATGACAACACCGCTCGGTTCTTGGCGCGTGTACCGGGTAATCGAGAGTTCAACTTCCCCGACAACTTCTCTGACAGTGAGCTTGGTAGCCCTCTGGCGGCGACAGTTGCCGTGCCCGTCTTTCGCGTCATGTGCACCCACCAGGGGCGCTTGGTCATAGGCAACATCATCGGTAACTCGGGCATGGTCAGGCGGTCTGCGCCGGGGTTCCCTGGTACGTTCACAGCCGCAGATTGGGTTCTACCAGACAGCGGCGGGGCTGAGGTGACGGGACTGGCATCGCATGATGGCGTGCTACTCGCGTTTACCGCCTCCAGTGTCTACTCCTTGGCCGAGTTTGGTGCGCCTCGACCGTTGGCGCAGGGTGTGGGGTGTGTAGCTCCGAGGTCCATCAAGGCGCTCTCAAATGGGGCTCTGATCTGGTTGGGGCGTGACGGCTTCTACTCGATGCGGGGGGGTACCATCACGCGCGTGAGTGATGTGATTCACAAGACGATTCGGCATGGCGTCAACCGCGGACGGATGCAGATGGCAGTTGCAGCCATCGACCCTACCAGCGGTGAGTATAGATGCGCCGTCTCACCGGCAGGGGAGAACTACAACACGTTGATTCTGGTCTTTGACGGCGTCAGCTGGCGTCGGCAAACCTATGACATCCACGTCGCTGATATCTGTCAGACGGACGACTGGCGCCAGTACGTGTTGATGTTCGGCACACACAAGCCCGTATCCAGTCCGAGCCACAACGTGTTCGTCATGGGCCATGAGACGCAGAACTTCTCGGTGGCAGCAGAGATCATCTACCGTTCGGCATGGCTCTACGGTGACGAGACCGGGCTCACACCGATGCATGTACGCACCATGTACCTCGGCATGTTGGATGCCTACAACAGCGACATCACCATCAGGTTCTACCGCAACGGGTCTTGGAATGAGGTCACCGAGATGACTGATGTGCTCACGATTGGGCCCGACGACGACAGCCGTGTGGTCACTGACATCGCAGGGAGTGCCGTCTTGGGCACCGCAAAGACGCATGACCCGCGCCTGTTCTGGCGTCAGATTCCGGTGGGGTTGGAGAACGTCAGCTCATGGGCGTTTGAGATATCACTCTCTCGACCCAGGCGGATTCGCTTGGCTGCGTTCGCTTTTGACATCAGTGTGGCTACGATGGGCAACGTGCGCGGTCGCATCCCGCATCGGTCAGACGTATGAGTGGAGAGGAGACCTTCGTATGAGCTACATCTTTCCGAAGCGTGAGCTGAACGATGCCGATGTACTCGACCCGGTAGAGTTGAACGAAGACTATGTGCCGGCTGCTGAGCTGGCCTCTGGCAAGCTGAACGCTCACAACTTGGCGAGCACAATCACAAGCGGTTTGTCTGTGGAGACAGGCGCGTACTTCACTTGGGTCAAGGCAACCTCGGCGGTGAACCCGAGGTTCGGATCACCTGGCTCATACACAGCCCCAGACCCAACGAGTTTGGCGGCCAATGCAATAGAGCTGGCGTCAGGTGGGGGTTGGGAGACCATCGAGACGGCGTCGTTGACGACTGGTGTTGCACAGCTCTGGATTGTGGGTCGACTGCAGTACAGTCGCTGTGGCTGGGCTGCCGCGGCACCCTTTCTCCATGGGGATGCGTGGACTGGTGCACAGGTACAGGTTGCGCTGCGTGTAGACGGCAGCATTCTTGAGTGGTCGATCACGGGGAGGTCAAATGAGTACGAGCAGTCGTCTTACGCGTACCGTCCGCTGAATCCGCGTGGTGCCGTCTTGGGTCCAGCTGTCGAGGTATCAGGTGCGGCTGGCTGCGGTCCTGAGCTGATGTCCGTTCGCGTAGGTGCTGTCTTTGAGGCTGCGGTGGGAGTCCACACGATTGAGCTGGTGGCCCGCCGGTTGGGGCGAGTTGACATAACCAAGCGCGAATCCACCGATGATGTCGTGTTCGCGTTGAGCAGTCAGCTGTTTGCACTACAGATGCCGACGCATGCTCCATCTGGAAGCACTTTGTCAGCTGTAGAGGCACCTGCCTTCGAGGCTGAGGAGGCATTCAGTGCCGCGAGTATAGGCACCGACAGGTTGAAGAAGGTGCGGGATGCGCTGAACGAGGTCAAGGACGGCTCGCTTGCGCGTGGTGCACTGAACCACAACCACTTGCCCAGCCCAGTCGTGTACACGGCGCAGGCTACCATCGGCTCTGATTCTTTAGGCACCGCCCTTGGAGAAAAGATTATCGACAACCAGTATCCTGGGTTCAGCGATGCGACTGTGACTACGGTGCCATCGGGAGCCGCAACTGGGTGGTATCTACTCGATGACCTTGACGGTAAGCAGTTGGAGGTAACAGGGTTCGACATGACGGAGAAAGCCATCTTCATCGTCACAGCCAACGTGCGCTGTCAAAGAGTGCACCGTCCCTTGTATCCATCGGAGGGCAATGCTGTGGCATGCTTCACGCTTCTCCGTACAGATGACAGTGGCACATCGAGTGTCATGCAGGCGACTGAAGGCTATACCAACCATCATCTGTGGTGGAACACGCTCGGTGACGTCTACAGCGAAGCAGATGATCATGTAGACATTCCGCTGTTTGCCGTCATCGACAACTCGGATGGCAACACCATCTCGAACATGGCGTCTATCGGTGTGTACGGCAGCACGCTGAAGTGGACTACTGACGGCTCAGTGATTGAGTTTCTGCACGGTTGCATCAACGTCATTCAGGTGAGGGTGTAGCATGCCTTTTGTCACCCTTCCCTACGCGTATGTAGACGGCGACACGCTCGACCCTGACGGGCACAACGACAACATCTACGACTCCGAGCTTGCAACTGGCGATGGCATCATGTCGACGGTGAACGGAGGACTCACCATCGAGAACCTCAACTCAGGCTTCAAGGTGCAAGCCGACCATGTGCTGCCTGGTGAGGTGTTCCGGGGGCACCAAGAGTTTCAGTACTCCGACATCGACATCTTCAGCGATGCCATCTCATCTGATAAGGACAATAAGATCTTTGTGCCCATCGCCGGGTGCGCATTGCGTGTCTACTTCCCCTACGCTGTGTCAGCGGCGCTGTGGCAGTGGTCTTGCTTCGCAAGCGTGTGGCGACCGAGGATCGACGGGACGTCGTCGCCATATCGGGTTGTGCCTAACCTGTCGGTAGAAGCTCACCTGGACGGTGCCGCGCTTGAACACACTCGCCGCGGGCTTCCGCGTAGCTTCCTTGTGTACACCGGTGGCACTTCGTCTGGAACCTCGTATGAGGAGCGGGCGGGGCTGCACTTCGACATGTCGCACCTGGCTGAAGGCGCATCTGCTGGGTGGCATGATCTCGTGTTCAAGGTGTTTGCTGAGACTGTAGACACCACCGAGAACATCCAGACGTTTGCGCGCTCCGTTATCGGGGTCGATGTTCCTGCCGAGCATCAAATCTATTCCCGGCTCACAGCCGGCATTCGCAACGCGCGGGTGCTCACCATCTTGTGAGGTCACAGAGAGGCTCAGATGCCCGTTCAGCCACCACGCACGATATACTGGACCCCCGAGGTGTTGCATGATCCGCTACGAACGTGACTTGCTGTTTATAATCGCACCTGCTGTGGCTGCTGGGCTGATTGCTGGTGGCATCGGTGTTTCTGGCGCCATTGGTACAGGGATCTCGGCGAGAGGCGGTAAGACGGGCAAGACGTACAGGAAGAAGCTGAAGAAGGACGTCGCCAAGATGGAGCGCGGTGATCTTGGCCTGAATGCGCAGCAGAAGCGAGATGCGATGCGTGAGATTGTTCGCGCGACTCAGGACGAGGATGCCAGCCTCGAACAGAAGCTGGCAGCTCGTGGTCAGGCAGCAGCCAGCATAGAGAAGGGGTCGCAGCAGCTGGGGCTGCAGGAGGAGGCGCAGATCGTCGCTGGCTTAGAAGCGCAGCGGCGTAAGGTGGCGGGGGACTGGGCGACTGCCATCAATCTGGCGAGTGGTGGACTCACCACTGGTATCACAGCCGGGTTGGGCCAGGCCGCTGCAGGACAGAAGCAAGCTGTGACTGCTGCAGGGTCAGCCGGTCCGACAGTTCCTGTGGTGTAGGAAGGAGCAAACATGGCGTTTTTTAAAGAGCCCCTCTGGGACACGTGGGCGAAGTCAGTCTGGGGTCAAATCGATCCGGATGTGAAGACGACGGATGCGACCACAAATCAGTTGTATGGCTCGCTGGGCAAGACTGTCGGCAACTACAAGGAGGGCAAGGAACGTGAGCTGAATCGCTATGCCATGGAGCAGCTACGCGAGGATATCCGTCTGCAGGCTTTGCTGATCGGCAGCGTGCATGACCTGCGCGAGTCGATAGCAAAGGACCGTCAGAATGCGTATGACAACTGGACGAAGATGCAGGTTGCCCTCACTACGGCCCGAAATAGCCTGAGCAAGTCTCGCAGCCCGGCGCACAGCTACATCTACACTCAAGCCATGAAGGGCAACCAGTCGGGTGGCACGAGCGAGATGATCAACCAGACGATGAATGCTTACGCGGCTCAGACGGGCACGCTTGGGCGTGTAGACGACTCGCAGATGTTCAACATTCTCAGCGAGGTTGGTCGAGGAGTAGAGGGTACGTTTGGCATCGATGACAGTGGCGAACTCTTCTTTGACAAGACCTCGTTTGATGCGCTTGGCCCGTCACAGAAGAATGCGGTGGACAGATGGCTAACTATAGCCAACGCGGGTCAACACACTTACGTCAACGAGCTGTCAGCCTTCAGAAAGACTGAGGCAACGATCACGGGTATTGCTCAGCAGGTGCGCGACGCGCCTGAGGGCGAGAAGCGCGATGAGTTAGCGCGGCAGCTGGAGTCGGAGATCGACAAGCTGCTTCCACGATTTCAGCAGTCTGAGGGCTTGGGATCAATCGAAGACGCTCAGCGTCGGCTCGATGATGCGATAGCTGACGATGCCTACTACGGCGAAGTGTTTAAAACACAACAGTTTCTCGGTCGCAAGATCCGTGGTGATGACGCAAACACCATGGCCAAAGCGATTGGGAACGAGCGCTTCCGCTCTTGGGCAGAGGAGAACGGCTTCAAGCATCTTGGCTACGTGCAGCCCGATGGCACTTATGTAGTGGGCAAGCACGATAAACGGGCGGTGATGGCGTTCAACCGCCAGGTGACTCACCCCAACCGCTACGGCAGACTCGGCTCTCCCGGTGCAACTACTGGTGAGTTTGTGCGCTTCCAGGTGAAGATGGACCCTGCCCGTGCAGGCACCATCGCCAATGAAAATGGGGATTATGCATACGTCACGAGCCCAACCAGAAGTACTACAATCCTACCCGAGGAGGCGGCCCGTATCGAAGCGATGAAAGAGATGGGTCTTATTAGGCTGACCGTGCATGACTCCGATGACGATCCCAGCCCAGAGCACATGTACTACGACCCGACCACGGGTGACTACCACCTGATCCATGGTGCAGACGCGGTAACCCTGTCATCGCAGGAGATGGCACAGGCGGCGGCATCTTATGAGTGGGACCTTAGCGCTATCATCGAGGCGGGTGAGGTCGTCATGCGTGATGGCAGGCCAGTTTCGATCGAGTCAGCGGCTGCTCTCCATGAGCTGCTGGCTGACGACGCCGCTGAGTACCTCGACCCCGCGGCATGGGAAGCGCACAAGGCGAAGCTGGGCACGATTACATATAGCAAGGAGGTACCTGGCACCTATGAGATGTCAGGCGAGAAGATGAAGCCCCAGGGCAACCATGAGGTGAACCCTGAGTACGATGATGGCTACATCGAGATTCTCACGCCGACTGGGCTGCAGATATTCAAGGCGGACCAGATCGATGGTCCAGTTACCGTCGTTGCAGCGCGCTCTGGCACCACGATGGCTGACGCGAAGTGGGCTCGGCTCTACTCGGCTATGGAGGCACCTCCAGAGCAAGTTGACCCCGCGGAGGCTCCGAGTCAGTTCTCCTACCACACGGGTAACATAGAGGTTCGCACAGCTGACGGCGCCAATCTGGCCCGCACCAACTCCTTCGATGACTACATCGCCTTCCTTGAAGGTCGACGTGAGCCGACACCCGAGGAGATTGCTGAGTCAGCGGCGAAACAAGACGCAGCGAAGGCAGAGAAGCGAGCGCAGGATAAGAGGCGAGAGGAGATCGAGTTTGCTGATGAGATGGTTGCCTTGGAGAAGGCGGCTGCGTCACCTGATGGCGGCGTGGTTCTCGGTGAGACACTGTCTCAGGGGGAAGCCGCGACGAGACTGAAGGCTCAGAAGGCGCAGATGACGCGGGGTGCTGAGGCTACTACGCGAGATGAGGCGGCTGAGGCAGACCTTGCTGAAGAGGAGGCCGAGGCGAGGCAGGGTGGTCCGCTCGACGTAGACGAGGCGGATTTTACGGGGCGCCAGCATGAACTCGATACTGAGCCTGAGCCAGAGGCTGTGGATGAGCCTGAGCCTGAGCCTGAGCCTGTAGTCGAGGAGGAAGCGACAGAGGCACCCAAGCCCAAGCCCAAGCCCAAACCTGAGCCCGAGCCCACAGCTGAGCCCAAGCCGCCAGTGGAGCCAGAGGCCAAGCCACCTGCCGAGCCACCTGCAGCCGAGGAAGCTGCTGACGCTGAGCCAACCGCTGAGGAGACGCGGAAGGCGCGTCGTGCAGCCATGCGAAAGGCACTGTCTCCACGCATGGAGAAGGGCATGGAGCGCGGGTATGCAGAGTACGCGGAAAGGCTTGCTGCAGGGGAGACCGTTGAAACATTAGAGGCAGACCCTCGCATGAGGACAGTGGCACAAGCGGCTTTGGCGCGAGAAAAGAAGGGATTGAAGGGTGTCGTCGCGAGGCGGAAGCTGGGCAAGCAGCTCAAGCGGGAGTTTCCTGAGTCGACCGAAAAGGATTCGGTGGCAGAGAACGGCAGCCCTGTTCAACCAGCGGTTCCTGGTAAAGAGGGGGGCTCCAAGATGGTAGCGCATCTTCGGAGCATAGGAGAATGGGCGCCTGGATTCCGCAAGAAAGTGCGTGACGCGTATGATGAAGAGGAACCTGAAGAGGTTGGGGAGGTAGCCTAATGGCCGGTTCACTACCACCACTGTCTCAGCTGGAGCTTGCCCGTCAGCGGGCTCAGCTGGCGGCTGCCGGCACAGCGCGATCTATGGCTCAGGTGCGAGCGTCAGAGGAGGCGGCGCGCGAGGAGGCGAAGGATCTACGAGCGGAGCAAAAGGATCTGCGAACGCGGCAGCTTCAGGCGCTGTCTGAGCGGACTCAGGCACAAGCTCCGTCGCCAGAGGAGCGCGAGAAGCAGGCTGAGGCGCGGTTGACCAGCCGAGAAAAGAAGATTGAGCAGAGATTCCCCGGCGAGGAGGCGTATCGAGTTGAGGGTGAGAAGCGCAGTAGGGTTTACAAGCCCACCAGCCGCAAGGCGCGCTCAGTCGCAGCTGAGCAGGTGGGTACCAGCGCCTTCGGCGAGGCAGACACACGCGCTGAGGTCATACAACGTGTGCAAGCCCGACGTCAGGAGGGACGCCAGCAAGCGACAAAGGCGCGCGGAGCCGATGATGTCTCCAGCGTACAGTTTGGTCAGCCGGCTACCCCGATCAAGGTGAGGTGACTGATGAGTACCGCTGTCGAAGACCTGGTGACGAGAAAGGTTGCCGAGAATGCAGCAGCGGCTGAGGCAAAGAGACGTAGGGGTCTCGGTCTGTCGCCGCTTGCAGAGAAGGCGCCACCGCCAAAGGCCCCGCGGAGAACGGGGGGTACAACAGCGGGTACACCAGCGGGCGCACCGCCAGCAGAGCCAGCGGCAGCGGCAGCGGCAGCGGCAGAGGTGGCGTCTGCAACACCACCACCGGTGCGGCCGTCAATGGATGATATTCGTGAAAGGCGCTTACAACGTAGCCTTACTGATGAGGCTCAGAAGCGTGACCTTCTTCGGCAAGCGGTAATCGCGCGTCAGGCGACAGAGCAAGCGGCGGGGCTGCCTCCAGAGCGGCCAGTCGCAAAGTCGTTGCGCAGTCAGTACGAGCTGCTCAAGACCTTGGGTATGGAGCCAGAAGAATACCCAGAGCTGGCTCTGGCTCGCGCGAAGGAAGCTGGTCGCGGGACTCGTGTTCACAGATTCGGTCCCTACGAGGAAGAGGTGATAGCCGCACGTAGAGAGCTGCCAGGAGTCTCGCGGGAAGCTGCACTGCCTGGAATCGGCATTAGAGGGTTTCCAGGGCAGCGCACAGAGGCTGAGCTGATTGCTGAAGAGGGAGTCAAGCCACCAGTTGGCGAGTATGAGAGGATGCGTCGCCTTGACCTGGTTGGTCAGATGCGCGAGGCGGAAGAGGCTGCCAGGCGCGAAGTTGAGACAATACCTCGCGTGCCTGCAGCAGCGACATCTGCCGAAGCACAAGGGATAGTCATCGAGAAGGTAGAGGGTCGCTTGGCGGCGCTGCGCCATGTGCGCGACGACCTGCAACGCCAGATCGAGAAGACGCTGGAGTTGGGCGCACGGCCTGCTGTTGGACCTCAAGGGATATCGAGGCGCGCTGAGCCTACTCCGGCTGATGTTGAGTACCACAAGTTGCAGCGCCAGATTGTAGCGCTTGATGACTTGGAGCAGCGCGCTGAGACCATGCTGACAAGGTCGCTTGGCGCATATCAGGCCCCAGGGACCATACCCCAGAAGCTGCCACCTCCGATCCAGTCAGACGTTGACAAGATCAGGATCTACGCAGCCCGTGCAACCGCTACAGCACCGGCTGCCGTTGAAGCTCCACCACCGAGTCAGCGACACGAGCCAAGCCCAGCCAGCCCCGGCCCTGGTATCGATTCGGCGGCAGCGGGAAAGCTGCGGCGAATCAACGTGCTTGAGGAGCAACTGAGAGGCTACCGGGAGATCCGTTCACTCGATGATCTGGCAAGAGTACTCGGCGGTCCTGCACCGTCTGGCGAGCCACTACCGATCCGGGCTGGCTCGCTGCTACAACGGCATGCGCCATCGCCAAGTGTTGTGAGCGCCTATGACGAGATGAAGCAGCTCATGGGTGGTCTCGACTTCAATGAAGCTAACTTGGCCGAGGTGAAGAAGACGCTGCGAGAGTCAGCACGTTCAGCGCGGTTAGCACGCGCGGCAATCACGGAGTAATCGTGGCCACTCCCGCCGAAGAAAAGCAGCAGTACATCGAACGTCGCCTTGCGAGAGGCATGTCGGCTGAAGAGGCTCGTACAAAGGCGGATGAGCTTGAGCAGCAGGGTGTATTCGGTGTCGTGGGCAGAGCCGAGATACCCACTGCCCCACGTATAGCGGCGCCACAGTTCATGCCGCCATCGGCACCTGAGCCGGTAGAGGTAGCGCCACTACCCAAGGCGCCTACCCTTGAGACACCTGGGCCCCCTGGGCCCCCTGACACCAAGGTGGAGGAGTTTCTCGACAAGCTGAAGGCCGCATACGAGCGGCAGATAGAGCGCCCAGAGGAGAGGCCGCAGCCGGGTATCACGGCTCCGCGATCCATCCCCGAGGTGGTCATCTTCCACAGCCGGGAGTTGGGGCTGCAGCCCAACGAGTTCAAGGCAGCCGTCAAGGCGCGTGGTGTCGACATCGACTACATGATCAAGGAGGTCGGGCGGCGCGGTCGGGATCCTACTGAGGTCATCGAGGAAGCAAAGAAGCGTGGTGTGTCCGAGTTTGCTGGGCCGAAGGCGCGGGAGTTGGCGACTCAGCGAGAGATGGTGCGGAAGAAGGCTGTCGAGCGCTATGAGGAGCGTGGAGAGGACATACCCGCGTGGCTGCGTGAACCTCAGAACAAGGGGTATGTCTGGTCAGAGGAGCGTGCGTGGTTCCAGTCAGACCCAGCTGAAGCGAAAGAGGTCGTCAAGCCCGGTGAGGGGATCGCCGGTCGGACGGCGTTTGAGATATGGGAGGAGGCCGTTGAGGGTGACTCCGACCTGGCTCATCTTGTCGACTTGAACAAGAACAAGCTGGTCTCTGGCTACGAGTTCGTAGAGGACTACACCGAGGCGCTGATCAACCGCGACTTAGAGTGGGACACGCTGAGCGGCAAGGAGCGGGAGCGTCGACGCAATGCGTACCGTCAGCAGTCTGTGTACAAGATGGCGCTGGCCAAGACCGTTGGTGCGTGGACTGGTGCAACCTTCCTGCCATACGCCTCGCTGAATGAGAAGGAGGTCAGCCTCGCTCAGGCGATGATGCCCACCGTCGAGGTCGTTGGTATCAACGCGGACAACAAGGCAGTGCTGCGGCAGCAAAGCGGTCTCTCCTACGCCTTCGAGATGTTTGATGTGCCGCAGGCGATTGCAGTGGGCATCGCGAGCGACCTGTACCATGGGGAGCTGGACAGCTACAGCGCAGTGAAGGGCATTGCAGAGCGCAAGGACTTCTTCACAGCCTCAATAGAGGCGACTGAGGGTATGGGTACCGCCGCGCGCATTGCTGCTGGTCTGGCCGGCTTCGGCGCGGCAGTGCTGTTCCCCGACGTGCTGCTTGGCGCAGCTGGTGCGGCGAAGCTCGCCGCGAGGCCCATTCACGCCAGTCGGGCACGCCGCATCGGTGCGATTACGGCTGACGCGGCAATCGGTCGCGCAACGGGCGGTGTTGCGGGTCATGGCGAAGCCGCTGCTGCTGAGTCGGCGCTGCGCAGCAACCACGGTCGTATAGCCGACAACTTGGACATCAAGGATGCACAGGTAGCAGGCAACCTGGCGAATGCGAACCCAGACATCTTCAGCGTTCGGCTGTCCAATCAGCTGCCGGGTGACCTGCGCGACTCAAAGCTCAACCTCCACGCCAGCGTGCGCAAGGATCTGCTGCGTCCTCGGGTAAAGGGCGAGAAGACCAGCCAGACCATCGCGGGTGACTACGCTGAGCTGTACGGCACGCAGCGTCATCTGGATCGGATTGCGCAGGAACGCCGAGCCATAGAGGCTGGTGACTACATCGACATGCCTCTCATACAGGGTGACCTGGTCAAGCCGAAGCAAAGCGCAATCGTGGCCGCTGGCCGTGCTGCTGGAGATGACGGAGCACTGGAGGTGCGCCAGCTCATTGAGGCCGCCTTTGCCCCTGAGAGCCTCCTTGAGCTGATCAAGAACCCAGGAGCGTGGAAAGCGAAGTGGGTTGAGGGTGAAGGCGCAGAGATGTACAAGCTGAGCACACTGCCCAGCATCAAGGCTGAGCTGGCTGCGGCAGAAGCAGCCGGCGCCGTCGATGAGGTAGCGAGGCTGAAGGAGATCAACAAGGCTCGTGCGGTCGTGCATAAGTCACTTGCAGCCGCGCCGAAGCTGATCAAGGGCCAAGCGGGCAAGACTGCCGAGTGGCTCAAGGCGCTCGACCGCACTGAGGAAGCAGTCAAGATGAACAACGAGTCACGGGCAGCAGCGTCTCTGCTGCTGCGCGAGGAACTCTATGGGCTGGCGAAGATCGAGCCGCCTCCGCTCCAGATCAGGGCAAGCATAAAAGAGGCGATGAAGGTGCCTGACCTCTCGGCAGAGGCACGTCTGTTTACCAAGGCGCTACTCAAGGCAACCCAGGGGATCTCTCGCGAGCGCGCACAGGCTTTGTCTGCTTTGATGGATGCTCGTGCGCGTGCGTGGGCGATAGAGAACAGCGCAGCGCCGGCTGACTGGCCGGGTTGGCGCACTCAGATTGCCGGCATGGAAGAGTTTGCTGAGCGCCACATTCGGCGGGGCGACGCGCTTGACTACGACCATGAGGCAGTAGCGCGGGCATCGCTACCCGAGGGGATTGAGCTTCGTAAGGCCGAAGGTAAGTGGGAAGCGGTAGATGAGGCTGACAAGGTATTGGGAGCCGCAGCAGACCCCGTGGATGCTGCAGCAGCCGCCATCGACAAGCTGGTAGCGGCGGGCAAGATCACCAAGTCCGACTTCGACAAGAGCGCCACTCGTGTCGGCCCGCTGCTGCTGGGTCAGCCGTTGTCGGTTGCTGAGGATGCCATCCGTCGTCTCGGTGTCGAGTACGCCATGGCGCACACCGAAGATGGTGTACACGTCATCCGAGCGACCTCGAATGCACCCAACTACGTGTCGTTCACCACCGCAGAGACCCAGCGCATGATGAAGGCGCCTGGTCTTGGGTTCACGCACAACCACCCCAACGGCAGTGCGCTGTCTGGCGCCGATGTCATCTATGGCACTCGCCTCGATGCTCGTCAGATGCGCGCAACGCGCCCAGACGGCGGCGTGTGGATACTGGACGTGCCCGATGGCTTTGGCGAGCTGTCAGACGCTGTCCTACTGGAGAAGTATGGGTCGTGGGGCAACATCCCTGCGGCAGTACGTCAACGATCTCGTGAGTACAAAGACGCAGTCAAGGCAGCCGTTGACGGCTCTGCCAGGCGCGCGTCTGAGCGCATACATGAGCTGAGTGCACAAGGAGAGAAGTATGTCGGAAAAGACCTCGACTACAAGTGGGCAGAACTCTACAGCGAAGAGTTCCAACAGCGAGTACCTGCAGTTCTTGAAGGATACGGCATCGAGCACACCTTCCGATTGGAACCCGGAGACGCAGACCTTCGACCTCGACCGGGGGTTGAACGAACATTTGGAGCGCGTGCGAGAGCAGCTGCAGAAAGGGTAGGTCCTGAGAGGCTTCTGCTCCAAGCTGATGAGGTAGACGCCGCAGCGGCTGGTGCCACATCGGCTGACGAGATTGCTGAAGCTCGCGAGATTTATGAGAAGATCCTGAGTGAAGACCGTAGCCCGCTTGAGAGTCGGTTCTTCAAGAACTGGTTTGGCGAGTCCAAGGTGGTCGATGAAGCGGGTGAGCCGTTGGTTGTTTACCACGGGAGTGACACTCCAAATCTCGAAGAGTTTCGGCATGAAAAGGCGGGTGGGCTCTTCTGGTTTACACCAAGGCGAGGCACGGCTGAGAACTACAGCCTTAGTCGCCTCGGCGTCGACACACGAACTGAGGCGGGGTGGGAGGAAGCTGTTGAACTGGGTGTACTGGATGATGTCGCTAAGAACTTTGTGACTGAAGGTTACCTGTCGCTGAAAAACCCATTGGACCTGAGAGACACCAGCGCGTATCGCATCATCGCTGATATCGACCCTGAGTTTGGCGCTGCCCACATGACAAAGGAAGGTAGGCGCCTCGTTGATCGGATTATCAAGGCCGCTAAAGACATTGACGCAGGCATCGGAAGTAAAATGTACTTCTGGAGGCTTACAAAGGATGAAAGTTGGCTAAACGCATGGGCTAATACTGTGGTGCCACAGCTTGAAATGCGAGGCTACGACGGTCTTATCATGGTCGACGCGGCTGATACTGGGCTTGCCTATGCCGCATTTAAGCCCACCCAGATCAAGTCCAAGCTCAACGTCGGCACCTTCGACCCCGACGACCCGCGCATCCTGTTCCAGAAGACAGCAGCTGGGACAGAGGCCGCGGTCAAGGGTGAGGACCCCATCTTCTACTCCGAGCTGGAGAAGGTTGTTGAGGGTCTCAATGATGTGTACCAGGCGCAACCAGCAAGCGTGAGTGTGTCGAAAGCCTTGGCCAAAAAGCGACGCAAAGCCCGAAGGCGGGGAGAAGCCGTGACGGAAGTCGCTGAGCCCATCCCGATTCTTTACACGAAGAAGTCGAAGGCGGTTCAGCGCGGTGAAGCCAAGGTGGGCGACCCAGTCATTGATCCGGTGACGGGCGAGCCTCGACTTACCTATCGCCACGAGGGTGTAAAGATACCTGCGCGGTCTCTCAAGGACGTTGTGCTCGAAGCTGTGAGGGTAGGCGCCAAAGAAGAAGAGATCAAGTGGACCAACCTCGAAGAGTTCCTCGATGACTTGATGGCACAAGGGCAGCACTCGGTCACTCGCGATGAGCTACTGGGGCACTTGAAGAACAACCGAGTGGTGGTTGAGGAGACCTCGATGGGGGTGCTGCCGCCTGCGCTCAAGGCAGCCAAAGCAAAGGCTGACGAGGCGTATGAGCCGGTACAGGATGGGATCAGGAAGTGGGCGCGCAAGATGACTGAGGACCATCAGATGCCCTTCGACGGCACTGAGGTTCACCGCGTCAAGACAGATCCTGAGTACATCTGGCGGGATGTCTACGAGCGCCTCCGTGAGGTTGACAACGAGTCGAAGCGGTGGACCTCAACAGGCTGGTCGACTGTCCCACTGAGCCGTCGACTACCCCCGCGACGAGTGCCCCAGGCGATCCAGGAGGAGTTTGCGGAGATAGGCAAGGTCATAGAGGGCTGGCAGAGGGAAGGGATAGCCAGCACCTTGGCGGGATCTTGGCGTACACCGCAAGAGATGCTGGACCGCCTACCACGGATGGCGCAAGAGCTGGCTGACGATATTCTCAGTCCAGACGTTGCGGCCGAGTACGAGCGGAGTAAATCCTTTCTCGAAGCACGCGGGCGGCACCTTGACCCAGACGCCTTTGAGGTACGCGTTCCTGACGAGCATACGGTACTCGACTACGAGACTCCAACCACCGTGGGCGGCCTTATCCCTCCAGGGACGAAGGCGGTGTCTGCGACGGACCATGTGGTAATCGTTCCTGACGAGTACCTTGAAGCGGCGAAACGCGCCGCTGCCATTCTCGATGAGTATAGCCACGCGATCAAGCTGCACGCCGAGCTTAGGGACTTAGCAAGCGTCCCTGGTATGTTCCGCACGACTAAGGCACTTGCAGACAGCCCTGAGTTCGTGAAGTGGAAGAAAGTCGAGGCAGCCGCTGGTGACCTTGAGGATTCACTGAACCTTAAAGCGCCTATGTTCAAGAACTGGACCCTCGGAGACGGAGGTGAGAACTACCGCGAGGTGCTGGTCACCTTCAAGAGCAAGGCGCCAGAGATTCTTGCTGACCCCGATGTAGACAAGCTGAAGAACTACCGGCGCGGTTTTGAGGGCAGCGCTGCCCATGACGTCTACAAAGCGCTTCGGGACAAGGTGTATACTCGCTACGGTGTTCCTGCCGATGTTGACTCAGATGACTGGTTTGAAGGCCTACGTGCGCAGACCTTCACGGAGGCCCAAGGCTCCCACTGGGACACTCCCAACGTCTTGGTTCACATCCGTGCTACCGACCGTGTAGCTGAGGACGGGCGCAAGATCCTCTACGTCGAGGAGATTCAGTCCGACTTGCATCAGAAGGGTCGCCAGCGTGGCTACCGCAGTGATGCCGAGAAGAAGTTGGTGCCATTTGAGGCTGCATTGGTCCGCCTTGAGCAAGAGACAAAGTTGCTCCGAGACTGGCACAAGGCACACCCACATACTGACTCAGTCCGGTTGGGTCAACGACTCCAACACGACGATGACCTTTTCAAAGATAGATTGGCCTTGGATGATGTAGTAGGAGATGCGCGCCAAGCCAAGATTGATGCATTGCCTCCGCGCATGCGAAAGGCGTGGGATGACTACACTGAGTGGGAAAAAGCGCGCTACGCATTTTATGAAGAGGGTAACAAGCGAGTCTCCGAACACGGGCGCTTCATTAACCGCACGCCTGTGCAAGATGCTCAAGCTGACGTTGTTAACGCGGGCGACCAAGTAGGACTGAGGCTGACGGCAACTATGGAGGGTACAGGTGCTGACATAGTGCCTGGTTTCAATTATTCAAATAGAAGCACTCTTCTTTGGGTCGAAGAACTGCGGCGTTATGCGAGGGCGAATCAGGGCAGAAACGCTATCCCAGACGCGCCGTTCAAGGACACCAAGGCGTGGGCCGGTCTCGCAGTCAAGCGCATCATGCAGATAGCGGTTGATGAGGGCTACGCCGGGATTGCTTTCCCTACTGGCGCAATCGCGAGCAAAGTCGTCAGTATGCCTCTCGACGCGGCACAGGAGTTCTACGACACCATTCTGCCCAGCGTGGTGAAGGAGCACACGAGAGCCCCTCTGCGCGAAGCCTGGTTCGATGATGGTGTCAGTGCCAATGGTGCTGAGGTTCCCTTCGTAGACCTGAAGCCGCAGGTGGCTGAGCGAGTCGGCGGTCCACAGGTCTTGTTCCAGAAGCAGGCAGTTGAGGCTCTGACAGCTGAGGCTGAGGCAGAGGGTATTGACAAGCTCAGGCGCTCGATACAAAACCTACCTGAAGATGCGAAAGAGGCGCATGACGCCTTCCAAAAGCAGTTTGGCACATTGTTTGGGACGTACCGCAGCGCAACTGGGTACGGTGCTGAGAGTCTTTACACGTCGGGTGACTGGCTTGCACACACTAACGCCGAGAGCCTACAAAAGACCTTGGCTAATGTAGCTGCTGGTAGCGCCTCCCCAGAGCAGTATCGGTTGCTCAAGTATCTGTACGACAATCCAAATGAACTGGCTAAGGTAACTGAGCACACCGATTCCCGTTCTACATATATGCTGTTTTGGGATATACGTTGGCTGACCAAGGCTAAAACAGAAGCGATAATCGATGGCTATGCGGCGGCGCAGAGATACGGCATCCGAGGGGTGACTGTTGATGACATCTTGAGTGGCCGCTTCATGGACACTCTTGAAAAGGCGGGGGGCTCACCCGTCTCCGCGGGTGCGGCACGCCGGTGGGACTCAATACGGCGCGAGTTGAAGAAGTCACAAAAGACGCTTGATGATGCTGGCGTCGACTTTACGTACAAGTATGAAGCCCCCAGCCGCGTGATGATCGTAAACACTCTTATAGGCAGATACGGGGACTCTCTTTTCAGGGCTGCTACGGAAGGCACGCCGCCACCGCCACCGCCCAACCTTGAGATATTCCTGACACCCGCACGCAAGCAGGACCTTCCACGAAAGGGGGCTGGCTACGACACGTTTGGTGCGGGGGCTGAGGAAGACTATGCGCGCTTCATAGCCGAAGGTGATCGGTCGATTACTCTTGAGCGACTGTTTGAGGGTGTAGAAGCCGTCCCGCCACGACCGGCCATGGGTGTGACGGAGCCCGCAGATGTCGGCAAGTTTGTCGAGAGTCCCGCGGGTACTCCTAAGAAGGCCTTGAAGTGGTACGAGAGAGCCGCTGCCCGTAAGCGTGGTCGTGGGCAGATTCTTCGTCAGACGTTGAGAACACGAGACAAGCTCGGCAAGGCGTGGAAGACAGATAGTGGCATCGCGACCATTCCTGACCATGAATATGGCATTGTTAAAGAGTTCGTCGCGATGGTCGGGACCAAGCGTCTTGAGAACATTGCGTTTGCCATTGAGCCGAAGATTCGCACAGGCATGATGCTCAATGAGCCCCTGGGGCTCTACTTCTTCGGCCGCGACATTGTCGGTATCAGTCACTCTGCTATTGCCAGTGGTCGGTTTGTAGACACGACGATTCATGAGTTGTGGCACGGGTTGAGTCAGTTTCTTCCTGACTCCACTGTGAAGGACCTGTACAAGCAGTTCGCCCGTGAGCGCGGTCAGTTCATGCGCACGAACCCTGACGCGTTCGACCGCGCCGGTAAGTTGATCGACATCAACATGGCGAAGAATCAGAGCACCTATCGCTTCTCTTCTTTTGACGAGTGGGTCGTTGAGAAGATGAAGGACTTGTCGATTCAGGACGCGTCAAGACGCCTATTCGCCAAAGGTAAGGGTGTTGACCCCACAGACCTTCCATACGCTAAGCCATGGCAACAGGCGCTTCGGGCATTGGCTGACTTGGTACGAAGCCACTACAACCAGATCAAGGCAATCTTCGGTCGGGATGTTGCGCGTCAGACATACAACGACTTCATGCGCAGCAAGTACACGGATCAAGTTCGTAGCTCACCGCTGGCTGATGTCATCAAGATAACGCCTGAAGATGAAGCTGCCGCGGCTGCAAGATGGTCAGAGTATCTGGATGCTTTGGATGCAGAAGAGGGCGTGCTCGCTGCGGCAGTGCGCATGTCGGATGAGACTGAACAGTTCCTTGGAGCCATGGTCACAGGTCCTGCAGAGACGATCACTCCACAAGAGTTCCGCGCACTGGCATCAGAGGCTGTTGGTGCCCGCGCCCCCGAGACCCCGGCAGCGACCGCGGCCAAGGCCGACTCGCGCGTCCTGCATCAGTTTGATGAGGACGTAGCCAAGGCAGCCATCGAGTTCGTTGAGGATGGTGACGCCATCATCTACGCCTTTGAGAAGGCGGATGTCTCGTCCATCGTCCATGAGATCGGGCACCTGTTCCGTCGGGACCTGGATAATGCCGACATGGGCATCGTCACGTCTTGGCTCAAGACACAGCACGGTCTTGAGGTTGGTCATGACTTCGGCAAGTTCACAGCGACCAGTGACGACATCATCGTACAGGCAGAGGAGCTATTCGCCCGTGCGTTCGAGCGGTACATCGCAGAGGGTCAGGCGCCTGTACCTCGACTCGCTCAGGTGTTTGAGCGGTTGAAGGAGTGGATGGTCGAGATCTACAAGGTGATCGCTGGCTCTGAGATCGATGTCAAGATGACCGTCGAGGTCAAGTCTGTCTTCGACCGACTGCTGCGGGACATGCCGACACAAGAGGCTGGGCTGCCGCGCGTCAACAAGTTCATCCGTGACCAGATTCTCGGAGTCAAGCGGGAGAAGACGGTCTCGGCGTTTGCGTTCCTGGTAGATGAGGCGCGTCGTATCGGTATGCCGAAGGTCACCATCGAGGACCTGCAGCGGCAGTTCGATGACACTGGCAAGGTCGTGCTGCCTGCCCCTGTGGAGGGCCAGACGGAATGGTCTCGTGCAGCGCTGGGGCGTCTACAGGCTGACCTGGAGAACCGTCAGCTGGCGGCTGAGGCGATGCAAGAGCCAGGTCTGGCCATCCGCTCAGCGGCTGACTCTGTGAAGGAGGAGACAGCGTCTGAGCGCATCGACAACTGGGTGCACAAGCAGAAGGGAGTGAGGGGCGCCATTGGGCAGTTCGCAAAGGCTATCGTCCTTGGAGGTGACGCAGACGGTGCGCTGCGCGAGTTGCCCCCTGCCATCAGACGGGCGATCAACGCAGGCGGACGCAAGGTCGAGGAGGCCATCGGCAACGCGGTGACCATTCTGGGTGAGCTGGACCGTGACAAGATGCTCAAGTTCCTCAGTGGTGAGATTGTCGAGTTCAAGCAGGGTCGACAAGCCTACGCCAGTGGCTTCAACGCGGTCACAGAGGTCGCAGTCTCGCTGAGCCGTACCCTGAACACACCTGCCATGCAGAAGCAGCACTCGGCTCTGCGTGCGCTGGCTGCCTACGTCGAGGAGGCGCGTAAGAGCGGTACATCGATGGGCGAGGCGCTGTCTAAGCTGCCCGACAAGGCGGTAGCTACTGGGCCCCTGAAAGAGCTGGAGTTCCCGAAGGCCATGCTCGATGACGCTGTCCAGAAGCTCATCTACGATGCCAGTGGTGAAGACAACATCATCGTGGGGATTCGTGAGGGTCTCCAGGTCGCGCCAAAGGCTGGGGCTGATGCGCTTGGTCGACGGGTATCGCCGCCAGCCCAGGTGTATGAGACAGTTGAGGTCCTGACCTACTTCGCTGGGTTGACAATGCGCGACGGCAAGCTCTACGAGGGCTCCGCGTATAATCTGGCCGACGTGGTTCTCGGCGACGTCGAGCGTGTCTGGGGCAAGCCCCAGTCGAACCGCATATCGCTTCTGATCGCAGGTCATGGACATGCACATGCTGCACGCAGGATGTGGGTGCAGATGGGCTTGGCTGTCGACCAAGAGGTGCAGCAGGCATTCCTGAAGTGGGTCAACGGTGAGCAGGTGCCGTTGGAGATGCTACCGAAGGTTCAGGCTGTGGTGCAGCGCTACGGGATGAACCCGCGGTTCTTGGAGCAGAAGATCCTCGACACGCCTTACTATCTACCCGAGCAGGCGCGGAAGCGGCTGGGTGATGCACTGGCTCGTGCTGGTGACATCCGCACCAAGATCCAGCTACACACCTCTGAGCAAGAGATGCACGGGATCTTCGGCTGGACTCTTCGCTACATCAAGAAGGTGATGACGCGCGGCGGTTTTGTCACTCGTCCCCGCTACTTCTTGATGAACACCTTCGACCACTTCAACCAGATGTCGATGATCGTGGGGTTCCGTCCTGCAGCAGCCTCGACCGCTCGCATGGTAGCGCAGAACTTCCTCACCATTCCTGGTGTGGCTCAGTTCATCCGCGCCTTGGAAGAGGTGGGAGTGGCCAATCCCCAAGCAGTTGAGCGGGTCCGGCGGTCCCTACAACGCCACGGTGACAAGGCGTCTCAGCTGCTGAGCGGGTCTAAGTATCGTATCGACGTCAACGCCATCTTGGAGGGACACGAGGGCGTCATCCGCGTCGGCGACCGGGTCTACTCGTACCGGCGTCTGAGAGAGATGGCTGTCGAGGAGGGCATCTTTGCCAGCTTCGACACGACTCAGCTGAAGAAGGCAGTTGACTCAGCCACGCCTGCTGCGTTCAAGAAGCAAGATCCTCGGCGAGTCGGTGCAGGTCTGTTGAAGCTCACCGAGGATGTGGCCGAGACCTGGGCAGAGCGAGAGCGCCTGGGCGCCATGATCACCCTTGTCGAAATGGGTTATCCGCCACGCAAGGCGGCTCGATTCACCATCAAGGCGCTGTATGACTATGCTGGCAGCATGTCGAAGATGGACCGAGCCTGGTGGGTCAGCCTCATCATGCCCTTCTGGGCGTTTCAGAAGAACGCGAACCGACAGATACTCGACGCCATGCTCTCACCGAGGGTGGCCTATCGCATGGGTGTCATCCGACGCGCGGAGGAGCTTGGGCCCGAGGCAGTCACACAGATACTCTACGACTTCGTCGCAGAGCCCTACGGAGTGGATGTGGATGCGCTGCCAGACGAGGCGCAGGACAACTACTACGTGCTGCGCAAGCTGGTTGAGGACCACTACGAGGGTCCTCACAAGGTGCCTCGCGATGCACGCTTGGCTCTTCGGATGCTGTTTGCTGAGCGCCAGATGGGCATCTACGCGGGCAAGTACGTCGAGCTGGACCACCTCCTCCAGAAGGCTGACAGACTGACTCACCTGAAGACGGGGGCTGCCGCGATTCCATTCCCTGACCCGTCCGCGAAGGGCGGGTGGGTGCGTGAGCGGCCCAGCGCAGCCGTGACTCTGCCACGCACGGAGGCGGTGCAGGCCTTCATGAACTACATCAACGCCACACAGACCGACTATGCGTGGACAGAGGTGATGCTGCCTGAGTCGACTATCCATGCAGGGATGCGTCATCTCGCAGGCTACGCCGCGTTCCTGATAACTATGTCTGAGTTAGGTGTTGAGGCTGGCCATAACCTCATGGCAGACGAGTTCGATCCTCTCGCGAACCCAGCCTGGGCAGGTACCGTCGACCCAGTGGCCTCACTGCACACGATAGTGCAGCCCGAGCGGAGCCCGATCACTGCGCAGGTGCTCGATGTCTGGCTGAAGTCGCCAGAGTCCCGACGCGCTGTGCGTGTGACCCCGTATATTGCCGACTTGCTCGACTACCTGGGCTGGGATGTGGCCAAGTATGAAGGCGTCGAAGATCCGATATGGGCGCAGATCGAGGAGAAGCGAGGAGTGGACCCTGCTGAGGCTGGAGTAGTGCCCACGCGCTACTACGTCTCCCCAGGGATCATGTCCTTTGCCCTTGAAAACAGCCCCCTTGGGGAGCTGAACAAGCTGCTAAAGCAGTGGGAGATATCTCCGCTGGAGCGCACACATTGGTCCGGTGAGATACTAAGATGGGCAAGAGGACTGAGTGGACTGCAGACAACCGAGGTACACAGACCGAAGGCAGTACGAGGCGAGGAACCACGCTTCGAGTACATGGGCAAGCGTCCGCCGATGCGCTGACGCGAGGAGATCAAGATGAGCAACTACGGTGGATGGAACCGGGTCGGCTTCAGCTACAAGCATCAGGCCAGCCTAACCAGCACTGCAACAGCTTTCGCATGCGCAGTCGATGCCACTAATGCGGACGAGGCAGTCAACTTCCCGCCCAACTGCAACGTGCAGTCGGTCGAGTTCAGCATCGACACCATCGCCAGTAGTGCGGCCAAGGTTCACATGTACCTGGCTCGCGATGCAGCTGGGGACATCCCACTCACACCGGGAACCACGTCGGGGGCCACACAGACCATTCAAGTCGGCGCGACGACAGCAACCGATGGTGGTGCGGTCTTTCTGGTCGACGCGGACGTGAACTTTCACACAGACCACAGTGTGGCTGACACGGTCTACGTGGTTGCCAAGACCGACACCGGGACGTGTACGGCAAACATCCGTGTCAACTGGAGGCGATGATGAGTCGAGTCTGGGACGACAGCACCTTCACCGGTACGTTGACAGCCGATGACCTGGAGATCGACTCGGGTACGTTGAGCATCGACGCCAGTAACAACCGCGTTGGTGTAGGCACAACAACACCAAACTGTATGCTCCACGTCGCTGGGGCCGCAGCGTTCTCTGGGCCAAGCGAGACATTCGGTACCTTCAGCTCGTCGGACGTAACGCCATCCGTGGCTACCGGAAACCTGTTCAAGACCCACGCCAGCGGACAGACGCTGACGATGTTCGATGACGGCGTAGCTGGGCAGACCATCACGGTCATCTCAACTGCTGCTGTCGTCTTCGATGTGACCGGCACCAACCTGAAGGGCGGAAGCACGAACATCACAACAGCCAGCGGTGACGTTACGGAATGGACGTTTGATGGCACCAACTGGTATCTTCAGCAGTTCATGGATGTCTCAGCCGATCACTCGACTATTGGCGGTGGTGGTGGCAGCGCCAACAACGATGTTGACCTCATCCTCCACATGCAGGTATTTTCGTAGGAGTTTTTCATGGCAACGATGAGCAAGGTAATACTGACGGGCTCTGACGATGGCAGAGGAATAGAAGTTGCGGCCACAGTTACGGCAGGCACACTTATTCATACCGCTGTGGCTGGTACGTCTGATATAGATGAAATCTGGTTGTACGCCGTAAACAGCAGCACAGGCGCAATCAAGCTGACTTTGGAGTGGGGAGACGTCACAGTATCGGACGATCTAATCGAAGTCACTATTCCGGCAGAGTCTGGTCTTGTCCTGGTAGCCCCAGGACTTTTACTCCAAGATACTCGGGTCGTTAGAGCGTTCGCGGGAACCACTAATACGATCAACATCCATGGCTATGTGAACAGGATCACAGCATGAACCTGACCGGTCGAACACGCATCCCAGGTCCTGTGACTCGGGGATTCTGGCCAGGCACAGGCGTCATGCGGCCAGACTTTGAGTGGGTTCGCCTCAAGCTGGCTACTGGCACCGTGACAGATCCAAACTCTGTACTCGTGAGCCTTACCGAGACTGACGCAGCAACCACTGTGGTGCTTGCAGACTTGGCCTCATCTACGAACAAGGCCAGTGAGGGTGTCAGCTACCGGTGGGACTTCTCGCATCAGTGGGACTGGGACGAGTTGATACCCTACTACATGTCTATTGTCACCACGGCAGAGCCAGCCCTCAACACAGAAAACTCCTATGTTGTTGCTGGCTTCAGCACAGATGCGTCAGACCTCGCAAACCATGACCAGGCCTTTTTTGGTCTCCACTGGGATGCTGGTGGCGGACCTGACCTTCGAGTCGGCATCGGGAGTAATCCGACACCAGCAGACAGCGGTGCCCGAACCGATCTATTGCACTGCGCTGGCTCCATTCTGCTCGGACCAGACCGTAGATTTGACAGCGTTCACGCTTTTGGTGTGGACGCCAGCTACGAGTGGGACTTCACGAAGCATGTGACATCAGCCACGACTGTTGGGGATGCTGAGGCCGTGTTCAATCCATTTGTCGCACTGGGGCGCTCGAACGACACACCGGACAGTCAATCAACTATTGGGTTTCGTGTATACATGATGATCGGGCCCAGACAAGCCACATGGTTCCCAGGGTGACTAATGACTGAAGCAGAGGCACAGGACTGGATGACAAAGACAATGCTGGTCTGGACCGACGACCAGGGCAACCAATGGATCGGGCTCAAGGATTTCGAGAAGTGCGTCTACGCACCAGATGACCGTGGTGGCAGATACCTCAGTGACTCTGAGTTTGACGAGGAGCTAACCCTACAGCAGATCGTTGACCTGGCGGGAGGTTGATATGGCTAAGTTGAGCGAGAGGTGATTGATGCTGCCTCCGCTCCTACAGCAGGTGGCGGGCTACGGATACGCAGTTTTCACTAATGGCGACTACGATCTGAACCTGATTGGCATCCGCTCCAAAGGGCGTGAAGCCAACGAGTTCGATGACCTGATGACCTGCACCTACAAAGAAGGTGGGCGGTGGGTCACTCGATACTGGCCCTGCACCACTGACCCTGGTGCCTACTGGCTTGAGAACCCCTCACGTGTGTCTGGCACGGCCATCCTGGCGCCAGGGCAGTACCGAGGCGCCTATCGGCTCGGTAAGCACCGAGGCCGCTACGAGGCGCTCTGCCAGAGCGGAAAGGTCAAGGTCTTCAGGGACAGCAACAAGGATGAGATTCTGGACACAAGCGCCGACACTATCGAGGAGGGCTACTTTGGCATCAACATCCATCGGGCCAACTCGAAACGGAAGAGCGTGCCGGTAGAGAAGTGGAGCGCAGGCTGCCAGGTCATTGCAGACCCCAGCGACTATGCTGAGCTAATCCTGCTGGCGCACACGCAGATCGACAAGCGTGGGTTCAAGACATTCACATACACACTGATTGAGGAAGATTGACATGGGAAAGCGAAAGGTACGGCTCAAGGACCTGGGCAAGTTGCTCAAGCAGGCAATCTGTATGGCAGAGGTGCTGTTCCCAGACGCAGGCTCAGGCGCTGAGAAGCGCGAGTGGGTTGTTGATCTGGTCAATGAGAAGCTCGACATCCCGTTTTTGAACGAGCGACAAGAGAGCCAGCTACTGGGGATCATCATCGATGTACTCGTGGATCTGGTGCTGAACGCCGCCGATGGCTGATGTGGCTCTCACCGACCTGGCCTCGGTCATCATCGCCGTGGTCGCTGGTTTGCTGAGTGCTGCGCTCGTGGCCATGGGTGCGAGGTTTGGCTGGCGGAGGGTGTCGAAGAAGCAGCAGACAAAACTCGATCCTCCAACACCTGATGAGGCTATCGAGGTGGCTCGGGCAGAGGTCGACCGGCAGGCAGAGGTCGCGCAGGCAGAGGTCAAAGAGGTGCTGGAGTCCGGCGATGGGGATGCGCTTGCTGATATGATCAACCAGAGGAAGCGATGATCTGGTGGCTGGTCAGCACAGCACTTGCCCTTGAGCCGCCAGCAAAACCTGCACCACCTTCACCCGTCGACGGGGAGTGTCCAGAGGCATACTCGGTGACCCCAGGTCGCGACAACCACGAGTGTGCCGCTGTGGCGCTCCCTCTCTCGGTTGCTGCTGACCTGTACGCCATTGAGACGTGGTCCGAGCATCTTGAAGCTCGGTACCGAATCGACACGGCGCAGCTGGAGTCGAAGCTGGAGATGGAACAGTGGCGGACAGATCAGCTTCAGCAGATGCTCGACTTGGAGCGCCAATCACAACCGGTTGTGCAACGCCCCGGTGTTCACGTTGCCGTCGGGCTCATCGGTGGGGTAGTAGTGACTGTTGGCGCTGGGTGGGCGCTTCAACAGGTGGATGATGACTGACGCACTTCTCAATACCCTGCTCGACTATGGAGCGCTGGGCTTGTTCGCCGCGTTCATGGTCTGGCAGCATCTGACTATGACCCGGAGGCAGCACGAGGACCAGCGTGTTGGGGCTGAGCGTGCCGAGAAGACACAGGCCAAGTTCGATGAGCGCCTGACAGAGCTGTCCGACAAGTACGAAGCACGAGAGGATGCCCTGAGAGAACGGTACGACTCTGTGCTGAAGGAATACCAGGAGAGACACTCAGAGACAAAGGACCTGATGGCGTCCAAGCTGCAAGAGATTCACCTGATGATCGATACGGGATTGGGCGAGATGCGCCGCCATTATGAGGAGGCCAAGCTCAAAGAGATCACGCGCAAAGGGGGTGCGAAATGAGTAGAGACCAGACCTGGGACCTGTTGCACAAGGTAATGACGGGACTCGTGAGCGCAGCCGTTCTCGGCCTCGCGAAGTTCGTGCTGGACGTGAAGGTCGAGCTTGCTGAGATTCAGCTTCAGCTGGAGCAGGCCAACCGGCAGACGGAGGTTATTATCTCAGTACTGGACACCATCGCCCCCCGAACCACTCAGTGAGGTAGTCATGACCGCTCTGCTCTGTCTCTCCTTAGCCCTGGCGACTGACCCCGACACGACGGTGCTGCAGGACCCAGTGCCGTCGGCATCGGCTGTCGCACAGGTGGAAGAGAACGCAGTTGCCGTCTCCGTTGAGCAGTCTGTCTCTGCTGTAGAACAGGCTACTCAGCTCAATGCCAGCCTCACTGAGATCCGAACACGCCTCGAAGAGCTGCAGGCTCCAGTCGCTGTGACGGAGTCAGTTCCTGTCGAGCGAGTTGATGCCTCGTCCGAGACAAAGTAGAATCAGCGTACCCGGAGATTGACCATGGCTTTCAGTGCCACCCTACCACTTGCCCGACTGTCGTCTCAAATGGTCAAGAACACAGCTCTCAACACAAGCACCGTTGCGGCTGACAACAACCTTGTGGGCTCAAACGCCACGATCATGGTGCTCGATGTCACAAACAACCATGCTTCAGCTAAGGGTTGGTTGAAGATCTATGACAGTGCCGCACCAGTGGTTGGGACGGACGCACCTGATATTGCAATCCCGATAGCAGGTGCCCAGCGTCAAGTCGTGACTATTGCTGAAGGCATCACGTCCACAAACGCTATCTCGTGGGTCTTCTCCAACGCCGCAGGCACACCAGCAGGCGGTGCGGTAACTGGTGGAGCCCTCGTTATCGCTGTGGTCAAGGCCGCGCCGTAGGAGAAACCAAGATGGCTCTGTCGACAAAGACTCTCACCACCCGGTTCGGGACGAAGTTTGCAAAGGAAACTTCTGCATCTTCAACGAAGTCGGTTGTAGCTACAGCCGCATCGACCCTGTACGCAATAGAGATCAACAACACAGCCAACTCGGTCAACAGCTTTGTGAAGCTCTATGACAATGTGACTGGAAGTGTAACGGTGGGGACTACAGACCCTGACGTGATCCTGAAGGCCCAAGCATCTACCAAGGTGACCTACCAGTTCGACCAGGGAATCGCATTTGGGACAGGCGTGATCCTCGCCTGCCTAAACAGTGCAGGGACAGCAGGTACAGGCAGTCCGGGGTCTGCTGTCATCGTCAAGCTGAACTACGACTGAGCCGTCAGCTGGCTCGCCTGGCCTCGCGGGCAGCGCGGCGGGCTTCTTGGCCCAGGTCGACAAGCAGAGCTACCCACTCGTCGTAGCTCGTGGGTCCTTCGGGCTGCTTCCTCGCGGAGGCCGAGAGCGCCTCTGCGAGACCTTGCACATGCCGCAGCGTCGGTGTGCGCACGTCGTTTACCAGGCGGCTCACCTCGGGCTGCGTCAGCTCAGCTCTCCGAGCCAGCTCCGCGATGCTCCACCCTCGGTACCTACGATGTCGCTCGATGACGTTGCTGAATGCGCTTGGCATCACATGCCTCCCTATTGCCAGGGTAGTCTCAGGGATGGTCTATGTCAACCTGGTTCAGACCTCATCGTAGGGCATCGCCTCATCGATGGCAGCGCGTAGAATGCAGATGCAGCGGGTCGGTGCACCGTCCAATCGGATGGTCTTGGTGGTTCCGCCTTTGCTGTTCTTCATGATCCAGTCTCGACTGCCCCATCGATGAATGATCTCTTCTGGGTGGTGGCCCAGGTCTGAGAGCAGCTTGCGCAGCGTGACGCTGCAGATTGAGATGTACTCCCAGCTCTCCCAGTTGCTCCAGCTGCCCAGCCAACCTCCGTTGGGTACCTTTGGCTCGCCATCGTCATACATGGCGTGACGCATCCAGAACTCCTTCTGGTGCATGGTGCACCAGGTGACCACGTCTTCGAGCGCAGCCAGCGGCCTGTTGGCGTCCATTGCAGCCTTGATCATGGCCTCGTGGAGCGTATCGAACGGGTTGACGTTTGGCTCTGGCATGCCCACCTTCTGCAGTATCTGTGCAGTGACCTCCAGCACAGCCAAGTGCGCAGCGTGACGTCGAGCTACTGCAGTACATGCCGCCTCGACGTAGTGCTCGCGCACCTTCTTGTAGACGTCGCGAATGGTGTCCCACTGCGCGCGGTTGGCCGTGAGGTACTGCACGAAGGCCCGACCCAGCCATCCATGATTCTCGGCCACGATGTGCTGAAGCTCCTCACTGGCCTTTCCGCCGACAGCGGCGTCCTTGCCCAACGGCTTGCCAGCCAGCGTCAGCACGCGTGCTCTGGTACCTGCGTCCTCGCTGAAGCTCGTGGCAGCTCCTTCACCAGAGGAGATCAGGATGCTGCGCCAGGTAGCTGTCTGACGAGTACCGTCAAGCGAGCCTCGCCCACGCCCCTGTCCTTGGCAGAAGTCGTAGATGACATCACGCACGACGCGGGGGTGCTTCGCTCGCTTGGTCTCATCGAGAATGAGCGGCAAGCTGTGCAGCGCCCCTGCAGTCCTCTCGATCCAGACCTTGGTAGCGTCCCAGCTGTACATCGCTGTCGGATACGTGTCTGCGGGCTTGCCCCAGACAGAGGCGGCCATCCGCAGCGCCGTCGTCTTTCCGCCGCTGGTCTCTCCCGCAAAGTCGACTACAAAGCCGGGAATGCCGATGATGTGCAGCAGTGGCGCTGTCACCGAGGCGTAGATGGCAATCAACATGTAGGGGTAGTCCCGCACGATCTCGGCTGCCTCCAGCCACCCCTCCCAGCTACCCCCTGTCTTCCAACCCTGTGCCAACGCGTTGAGCCCTTCCACATGCGACAGCGTGTAGCGAGACTCGGTGTCGCTGCCCTGGTAGTGGCTGTCTGGCAGCAGGAAGCCATCGTCGGGTAGCCAGCCCATGTGGTCAGCAGTGCAGAACGCAGGGAGTCGATGGGCATTCTCTGCCTCGTAGTCCGCCATGAAGCCGACCAGCTGTGCGCTGATGGTGCTGTTCACGGGCGCCTCCAACGAGGCCAGGTCCATGATCCTGCGGACATCGAGGATGGTTCTGCGGTCGGTCACTCGGCTGCACCAACCGCTGGCGCCACGCCACATCACCTGTCGCTTGGCCTCGCCAGTGTCGATGCTGACCGAGCGCGCAGCCACGAAGATAGGCGCGGAGGCGACTCGATGTCTGACCACCTCTCCGTCCGCCGCGGTTGCCAGGCGGTACACGCCTGAGTTGTCCATCTGGTAGCCCCGCGGGATGCGAAGCTGATCGAGCAGAGCCGGGTCGACCAGGTTGGCTGGGGGGCAGCCGTTCGCGAGGCTGTCTGAGACGGTCACCAGCCTGTCCATCATGTCTTCGAGGTCGTCCACCATCTGTGTGGACCTGCGGCGCCTCTGAGAGGTCGCCAGGCGCTGTACCGCGGATCGGAGGGCGCGGGTCCTGGTGGTACAACGGGGAACCGTCTCAAGCGCAGCCAGCAGGGTCTGGATGGTTGCCTCGTCCTCCAACCACCCAGCAGCCAGCGCATCCATCACATCAGGGTCCTGCATCCGCGCCCACACGCCAGGGATGTCGTCGCAGGCTTCGCTCTGCAGCGTCTGCAGTAAGCCCCTCAGCAGTGCCTCTCCGGTGGGATTCTCGTCTTCTTGCGCAGGCGGGTCGAGCGTAGCAGCGTCGGACATGAGATTCTCGGGGATCGGAGGGGCGGGGTTGTAGGTGGGTGGGGGTACCAAGGCGCACGGGTAGTAAGCGCCGCCCACACCCCAGTGAGCGGCGCTATCCCTTGAGCCCCTTCCCCGTCTCCGAGGGCCGAGTTGCGCAAACCCGACAGGCTCGATCACTGTAACGGGAGCCTCGACAGCCGGTCAAGATGCCCCTGCGTTATACTGGGAACGTCTCCAACATGTAGAGGGTCACATGCCGACTGCGAAGAAGACAACACCGGCGAAGAAGCCAGCTGCAGCGGCAAAGCCAGCGGCTCCCAAGAAGGCGGCGAAGCCAACGCCTGCTCTGACCTATCCACTGCTCGTCATGTGCACGGCGGGTCCTGTGGACCTCGTGTTCGACTCGGCAGAGGCTCGCCAGAGCGCCATCGATCAGCTGACCGTGGCAACCGGTAGCAACTTCCGTGGCGGCTCGGTGGAGATATGCACGCGCGACGGTACCTACCAGTTCGCGGATGCTCATCTCTGCTACCTCCGATACTGACGACGCTTCCAACCGGCGAGCAGATCGTCCAACACCAACTCGACTGTTCGCTTCCGCCAGTCGCACTTGGTGCATCCGCGGATGCGCCCTACCCAGTCTCGTGTGTACCAAGACAGAGCCTCGTTGACGTCGAGGTGACGACCAGGTGATTCGGCGCTGCGTGTGTCGGACACGCGCGTCTTGCCTCCGCAGCGGGGACAGTTCATGGTTCATGATGATGGCATGGACAGGGTCGGTGAGTCACCTCGATACGACCAAGAGCCATCGCTGTTGACGCGCACCTGGTTGGCCAGTAGGCCCACCTTGATGACTTCAGCAGCCGTCTGCGCTGTCATGAGTCCAATCTGGTCTGTCTCGAACCCAAGGCCAGACAGCAGCCGCTTGCTACGACTGCTGAACTGTACCGGTGCCGGTGGCGCAGGCGGCGCGGGCAGCTCGGCGGGATCGTCTGACTTTGACTCTTCCTGCTGAGTCTCCTCAGCCGTCTGCTGTGCCTTCAACCACGCGTCCATGTCGATCATGTCCCAGCCCTTGGGCACTCGGCCAGAGGGGCGTGTGGTGCTGGCCAAGACGACCTGACCAGGGAACGCGGCGAAGGCCTGCATCACGCTCTTCAGCGTGCGCGGATCCCATGCACGGTCTTCGGGCACGAGCACAGCAGCGCCGCTCTCTACCGTGGCTGCTGCCACAGCTGTCGTCACCGTTGCCCACTCCACACCCGAGAGTGCGCAGTGCAGCTTCTCGCCGCGAAGCAGCCCCATGCGGAACGTCTGGCGTCCACCCTCAGATAGCTCGACGTGGAACACCCACGCCTTGGGCAGATAGCGCTGCACCTTGGCGCAGAACGCCTTGGTCTGCGTGGCGAGGAGCGCGCCCACAGCAGACGAGCAGGCTGAGGCCAGCGCCTTGTAGCTGGACACGTCGGCCTCCATGGCGGTTGCCTTGTCGCGTGCAGCCGACATGTCGCCCCAGCGCGACACTGCTGTCTCCAAGGAAGACAGAGCCTGCTGCGCGGCGTACAGGCGGTTCTTCGCGTCCTCAATCGAGACAACAGACACTACTGCCTCGACAGGCTGCGCCTCAGCCAACGTCCGAACCGCGATGAGGCGTGACTCCTCAGTCTCCCAGGCAGCCAGCGTGCGCTGAGCCGCATCCAACTCAGCCAGCTTGGCGTTGCGCTCACCCATCTGCTCAGCGTAGAAACCTCGGCAGGCCGATAGGTGCACCGACCCGACGTGAGAAGAGCAGGCGGGGCACTGGTCGATGCCGTCTTCCACAGCAAACGACAGTAGCTCCAACGCTGCTGCGTCACGAGGGCTACCGAGGTCGTAGAGTTCAGCCTCCAAGCGTGTGACCGCGCGTAGCCACGCAGCCACGGCGTGCTCTGCCGCAGACAGCTCACGCACGGTGGCCTCGATGTCGATGTCTACACGCGCTGGTGCGCCTGACGCCTTCACCGCTGCCTCGTAGACTCGCTCTGTTGCCAAGAGGGCTTCTCGACAATGCACAAGCTCAGCATCCGTAGGTCGGGCTGGCAGACCGCCACCGATCTGGTCGATGATGACCTGTGCGCCTTTGGCCTCCTTCGCACAGGCACGGCGGCGCTGCTCCGTGTAGTCACCGACAGCGACAAGCGCTGCGACAGCTGACGCCTTCGGCGTGCGCTTCTCTGCGATGTCCTGGTAGCGGGCATGCAGCTGAGAAGGCATGTGCGCGAGCACATCATCGAGGGTCACATCGTCGGCAGCCCAACCGAGGAACGCCTTGCGCGCCTTGGCAGGGCTACCCGACAGCACGGCTCGCACCTGACGCAGGGGCAGCGTGGCGTTCTCGCCCGTGTTGTGCACAGGCTTCTTCACAGTCTTGCCCTTGCGCTCGACCGTGTAGGTCGAGGCCACCCCATGGTCCCACACTACCTCCGCCGTGAGCTGGTCGGCTGGTGCGAGGGTGAGCAACAACGCGGAGTCTCGCACGTCCATGCGACCCGCCACATCGTCCGCGGCACCAGTCAGCGCCAGCTCGATGGCGTGGACGACCGCTGACTTATGGCTGGTGTTGCTGCCATACAGCAGCGTCTTCGACTCACTCAAGTCGAGAGACCAGGGCTCCCCTGTTGGCGACTTTATGTTGGACTCCACCCGCACGATGCGGGGAAGGGCGGGTTTGGCTTTGGCTTTGGCCATGTGGTTCTCCAAGGGGGTCAAGGGGGTCAAGGGGGTCAAGGGGTTCAAAGGTTGCTGTCAGATTATACCAAGGCGGGTTGGCGTGTTGTCAAAGAGATGTCAAGGGCTGAGTGTCAGCTTGGCCCACCCCTTCCAGTCGTCAATCCCGGTCTCAGACACCTCGCTGATGGCGCGGAACTGCTCGGTGCGGGGGCACCACGCGAAGGCGTGCTTGCGCTGAGCCATAAAGCCCTTGACCAGGTCAGCTGTCGCGCGGCCGATCAAGGGCGCCTCCTCCAACGCATCGATGGGAACGACGATGCCATGGAACCGCGGGTCGCCGCGCCAGTTGCAGCCGCAGGGAACGTCTTGGCTCCAGGGCTTCCAGCCACCAATCGCGGAGGCTCGTGCTTTGTAGTCGTCTCGACCAGCTACGACGGTGACCGCCTCACCAGAGTTGCTGACCAGCGATGCCCCGAGGCGCGCTGTCCAGTCATCGATGTCAGTGTCGTCGTCCTGCCGGCGGTGTGCCAGAAACCAGCGTGCCTCAGTCATGGGGGTGCTCACTGTTCGGTGTAGATAGGGGTGACACAAGCTGCCAGCTGCGTCATCAGAGCAAAGGCGTTTACTTCGCTCAGGTCAAGGGTGCTGAATGTGCGCAGCACGTTGTGCTTGATCTCTGTCAAGCCCTCCTCAAGGCGTCGACATCGAGCTTCGTAGTAGTCCAAGACGCCTGCCCGCTCAGCGCGATCAGCCATCGCTGCTTGGATGAGGGGTGCAGCTGGTACATCAAGCATCTCGGCCAGCTTTCGGAGCTTCGCCTCGTCTGGTTGAGGGAGTAGGTCTCCACTCCTCCACCTTGAGACGTAGCCTTGCTTCAGGCCGAGCCCTGTCTGGATGTCAATGCCCTTCACATTCGCTTCGTCCATCAGTCGCTTCAGCATTGTCGCGAATCTTGCTTGGTGATTATCTGACACGTCAGACCTCCTTGAGTGTGCGCCCGTAGGCGGCTTCGGCTGTGACTGGGATCTCCCAGCCGGGGATGTGTAGAGTCATCGCTTCCTGCAGCCGGGCGCATGCCGCCTCTGCCTGGTCCTCAGGGACCTCGATGACGATGGAGTCGTGGACCTGCTGGATCATGCCAGTGCCTGGGCCTGCGAACCAGAAGGGAAACGCCTCGATGGCGCGCTGCTCAGCGATGCGCATGAGTGAGGACTCACACGCGAGGATGGGGAAGTTGACGACCTCCTGCATCTTGCCGTCTGACAGCGGACCTGAGCGGCGACGGAACAGGGGCTCCTCCATGAACCCTTGGCGGTCGTAGCGTGCCTGCATCATCTTCCACGCCTCCTCCCACTCTGGCTCAGACTTCAGCCACGACTCGTGCATGTGTCGCACCTCGCGCAGCGTCAGCCGCAGATACGGCAGCTCTGCGCTGTCGGTCTCTGTGGAGGTGATGACCTGCCAGACTGTGGTTGGGTTCGCACCGTAGATGCTGGCGTACCGCAGCGTCTTGGCGATGTCGCGCATCGACTTGGCGCGGCCACCAGGCGGCTTGCGTGTCAGGTCGAACCCGTCCGGTCCCCAGCCATCGGCGCTGGAGAACTTGTCTCCAAACGTCGCATAGGCCAGCGTGTTGTGCGGGTCGACTCCACTGACAAAGGCCTCGGTGAGCAGGGGGATCTGCCAGTAGTTCGCGCAGATGCGCAGGTGTGCCTGGTCGAGGTCGGCCCCCACGAGTAGGCGACCAGGTGGCGCAGCGAACACGGTCTTGAGTGGCCCCTGCCCCTTGCGGTTGCCGATGTTCTGGACGTTGGGGTTGGAGCTACTGAGCCTACCCACACTGGTGACGTGCGCGTTCCAGTTGGGACGGAGTCGCCCGTCCGGCCACACGTCACCCTTGACCTTGGGGTCTGGGTTCTTGGGGCGTAGGCGGTGCAGCACCGTGCCCAGGATCTTGTTCTTCTCGCGCCGGTACAGGCGTAGCTCGCGGATGAACTCTTCCTGCAGTGGGTCGAGGTTCCCGCTGGCAAGGTGCGCTCTCAGGACGATGTCACCGCTGCCAGGTAGGCCCGATGCAGTGTAGAAGTCTTTCGCGTCCATGTGTGGCGGGATGCCCAGGTTCCACCGCGAGTAGAGCAGGTAGCGGATCTGATCGTAGCTGCCGGGGTTGATGGACTCCGCGTCTGCATCGTCGTCGCGCGCCGCCGCTTTCATCTGCAGGTTGACGCCTGCCTGGGTGCCCAGCACCTTCAGCCGTCTCTCACGCCGTCCGACTGAGGCGGTGTAGTGCACCTCCAGCTCAGCGCGTCTGGCCTGGTCGATCCAGATGCCCGTCTTGTGTAGGTTGACGCACATGTCCTGCGCCGCATGGTCGACCTCATGCAGGTCGAAGGCACGCCCAGGCTGCCAGCTGATAGGCCTCGCCCAGTCAGGCAGCGGACGGAAGGCACCCTGTGCCTCTGCGGCGTCGATGAGCGGAGCCGTGATGCGTGCATTCACCGCGGTGTCGATGCTGCAGTAGTGCAGCAGCTCATCGTCGTCCGTCGAGCCGGTGGCGATCTTGATGCCCTTGGTCGTGGTCTCCCAACGGTCTACGTCGGTGAGGATGGAGCCGATGGTCTTGAGACTCTTGGGCAGGTCCGGCGACCGAAACCTCGTGCTGAACAGCGTGTCGACCAGTGGATACGGGGTGACACCGAGATGCTGCTCGATGACCATGCGGTCGTAGCTGCCCGCGTTGTGGCCCACCTTCGTCTTGGTGGCGTCGACAAAGAAGCTCCGCAGCACATCGAGGATAGCCGTCTCCTCGTAGGGGTCGAGGAAGCGCGTGCTGCCGTCAGCCGAGAGGATGGAGACGCCCACCGACTTGGCTACCTGAGCGACGGGGTCGCTTGGTCGTGCAGGCTTCCCGTCGGCACGCAGGTCTGGCACGGTGATGCAGAGGCAACGCAGCTTCGCTGTCATCGGCTCGATGCCGTCCGTCTCCACGTCGTAGACATAGAACGGCGCGGGCTGCGACAGCCACTGTTGCAATGTTGCCGCGTCCGGTCTCCACAGTAGCTCTGGCTCAGTCCACCGCAGCGTGTCGGTGAACCAGCGAAAGGCCTTGGCCAAGTCGCCCTGGAACACGGGCCGCCACGATGGAGCACGCAGCACGAACGCTGGGTGCACCGTGGGCAGGATGCGACAGGCCGCCGCCTCAACATCTTGTGTTGCTGACCACTCGTCTGTGACACGGAGCGGTCCGCCACGTGTGGCAAGGATTGAGCTGCTGAGGCCCGTCAGCGCCCGTGTGGCGGTCTTACCCAGCGTGATGATGCCAGGGTACTCCGCGGCCTCTGCGAGCAGGCGTGGGCGGCAGCAGGTAGCCGGGTGTGGCAGCGGGTCAGAGCCCTCTCGATTCCGCTGCTTGTTGACGCTGTCGAGCTTGCGCGTCATGCGTATCCAGGCACCAGAGGCGGCGCCTGGGGGCTTGCAACAGATGACGTTGGTGAGGTCGACCTCGGGGCGCCGCTTGCCGATGGCGCTGAGGCCACCGTTCCACTCGCCGCCGCTTCGACCTACGAGGGGTCGACCGTGCTGCACCTCGTCAGGACCAGGTGACTCAGCCACTGCCAACACGGTGGCGCCCTCATGAATCTCGGGGCCGACCGGTCGCCAGTCCTCGTCGCCGCGCAGCTCCCCTTGAGGTCCAAGGGGGCAGCTGTCGCACTGGGCTCCGCAGTCTTGGGGTCGGTATGGCATGTGGTGGGGGTGAAAGGTGAATGGTGGAGTGGCTGAAACGAAGTGACCCCCACAGCTACCTACAACTGTGGGGGCCGAGGGCAGTCGAGCCGAGTTGAGTAGGCGTCTCCCGCCCCCACAACCCCACCACAGGGTCAGTTCACAATGCTCGCGGCGTTCGGTGCCGGGGGAAGGGCACCACCCATCGAGGGCGCAGCAGCGGTAGCAGCGGTAGCTCCATTGCTCGGCGCCGGGGGCAGACTCGTCGAAGGCGCAGGTGCGACAGCCACCGTCATTGGTGCTGTGGCAGTGATGTTGGTGGCGTTACCTCCCGCAACGACCTGTCCGGCACCAGCCACGGAGGGCTTCTTGCCCGCTGCCATGTTTGCCGAAAACGTCTTCGGCGTCAGGTATCCCACGACCTCGCCGTACTGGGCGCCGATGTCGGCACCTGCGTGCCACTCGATGGCAACGCTCTTTCCGACCAGCCAGTCGTCCGTGGCGCCGTCGACCATTTGAGCGTCGGTGTAGCCTGCGCTGACCAGCATGGTCTTGAACGCGGCGATGCAGCCTCGTCCCTTCTTGTTCAGCACAGCGTTGCCGTCGTTGTCTCGGTCGGCGTACTGGGCGAGGATGTCTCCCCGCTCGTTGAAGGGAATGGTCAACCAATCGCTGGTCGAGAAGCCCTCGAAGTTGAGGGTGACCTTGCGAGTCTGCCCCCTCGTGGGGTGCTTCTCGACGTTTTCGATGGTGGCGGCGTAGTAGCCGCTGTCAGGCGCGGATGCGCCGAGGATACCGACTGACTGCAGTATTGGTCCGGGGATATGAAAAGTGGCCATGCGGAGTCTCCTTGCGTGGCGGGGGTTGCTATTTAGTTGGTGGCGGAGGAGGCAGCGGTACAGCTGTCTGCTCTGCTGAAGGTCCAGGCGCACTGACCTGGAAGTCGAAGAGGTTGCGGCTTCGCCGTAGCGAAAGCACACCACGAGCTATACCATCCTGGCATGCCCACCGCAAGTGCAAAGGCGAACTTTCTCGCGGCTGGATGCCTTGGTCAATAGCGGATTGCACGGCTTCACGCACATCCGCGCCGCCAGCAATGGCTGTAGCAACGGCATCTGCGACATCGTCTTGCCACTCCAGTCCAGGGATCCTGTCGAGCCGGTAGCCGCTGTGGCTCGCTCGGAGGATCTCGCGGAGGTTGCCTGGCGTCTGCTCGTAGCAGACTCCGGTGCGGTCACCCGTGACCCAGTCTGGGTCGGTCGGGTCGCAGAAGTAGATGCTCGGGAACCATGGGTCGGGGTAGCCTGGGTCCACCTTCGCCCTGACGTTGACGTCACACCACGACGGGATCGTCTGTGTCTGGTTGCGGCTGGGAACATTTGGTCCGCCAGGGCAGTGTCGCCCATCGACGTTGGTGCCAGGCAGCCTCTCGTGGAACGTCATCACCATGTGCACGCCCAGGTGGCGCGACAGCGCAGCTACCTGCAGCAGGTGGCGGTCCAGCTGCTGGTACTGGAAGAACCGGTCCTTCCGTCCACTGCGCCCAACCGGCGCCTCGTCCTGCCACTTCAGCATCGACCGCTGACACAGGTGGCTGGCGTCATCGATGATGACAGCGCCGTATTGCTCAGCGACGTTGATCTGAGACAGGTGCTGCAGCAGCGCCACCAGCTCATCCAGTGTCTGAGGCGGGCTCGGGTGCACAGCGGGGGTGAAGCCAAGCTCGTTCTGTGCGACGAGCATCAGCGCTGACGGCACACCGATGCACAGGGCAGTCGGGAACGCGGCGAGCGCATCGCTCGTCTTCTTCTTCTTTGGCTGACCATACACGGTCACCATGACGGTAGGTACCATAGGGGTCTCCGAGGGGTGGGGGTGGGGTGTCAAATCACGACGGTCACGTCGGCATCTCTCAACATGTCGTCAGTCACAGCAGCCTCGCCGTAGCGGCACAGGTCGAGACCAGCACAGGCGCCGTAGCGACCCATGCACTGAGACTCGTTCATCATCTTGGGGTACTGCCAGGGGTTGAGCCCCTCGACGTCGAGCCTTGCAATCTCGTGCTCAGCTCGCCACAGCAGCGCAGCGTAGTGACCGTCTCGGTGCGGAGTCGGTGGCACGTGGGGTCGTGCCACACGCCAAGGCGCCTGGGTCTGGATGAGGTTCAGTCGAAGGCCACCGAAGTGGTGGCGTCCTTCGTTGCCATCCCATATCTGCTGGCCCATGACGCGGAATGCCGCGAACCCACCATCAACGCTGTAGGCGTCGGTGGATGAGCCGGTCTTCACGAAGGCCTGGTTCTTGTGGTCCCAGACCCATGCCCGCTTCGCACCGTCACCGACGACCAGGTCGATGCGCCGGGTCATGTAGACCGGTCGCCCATGGTCTCGGTGACCGGGGCAGTTGAGCGGGGTCGGCAGCACGGTGGTGCCGTGGATGCCGCGCAGTGAGGCAACGTGCTCGGGGGCGTCGAGCTTCGGAGCCTCGGCAGAGTCGATGACCCACAGCCCCCAGTCCTTACCCGACTCGCCCAGCCAACCCAGCACAGCTGTGATGGGATACTCGACGGCGAGGATGCGACCAGGCGGCTCGGGGTGCTGCGTCAGGTAGCGGCGGAACGTCTCCGCCATTCGGTCGATGTGCTCGTGGCCATCCTGGTTGCGGTCGCACCACTCGTGCATCGCATCCTCCGGGGCGAGGAAGGTGTCGGGGTCGGTGTACCACTCGTCGCCGACCCAGCAGCCACCTTGCTGGCAGCCCCAGATGGCATGCTGATGGGCCTGCGTGATGTGACCCATCGAGCCCCTGGTGAGCGGGTCGCTGGGGATGAGCGCCAGCCCCAAGCGTTGGTCGTAGGCGAACTTCTGCGGACAGGTGAGGTACTGCCCCACCCGGCTCCAGCCGCGTTGACTACGTCCCGCATTGATGAGTCGTTTGGTCATCACTTACTTACCGTTGAAGGGAATCGGTGGGACGGACATAGGCGGTGCCGGTGGAATCTGCATCGCTGGCTCTGCCGGTTGCTTCGCAAGGGCACGCCGCTCTGCGCGCCTCGTCTGCTCAGCAGCTGCTACCTCTCGCTCTGGCTGCGTCAACCAGACGAACCGGCGACCGTTCCGCCACTCCATCGTACCCATCCCCGCTTGGGATGCAATGGACACAGTCTCCATCGAGCGCCAGAGGAACTCCTCTGGACCGTCACCGCCGCGGGGCCGGCGAGGTCGGGTGGCCGTCGTGTAGTTGATGACCCTTCTGCGCTTCGCCTTGGCGGGCGGCTGCCCTGATGGCGCAGCTGGCTCTGGCTGTGCCGCTTCGCTCTCCATCGGCGGCTGCGGCAGTGGCATCGGCAGGGGTATGGCCTCACTGGGTGCAGCCTCGAATGCAGACTGCATTGTCTGTGCGAAGTCGGCGTAAACCCGACTTACCTCATCGAGCTTGGCGTTGAGCCTCTCGATGTCTTGCTTGAGCTGCGCGAGGTCTGCTTCTCCCTGCGCGATGCTCTGCAGCGCAGTCACGAGTTGGTTGATCGACATATGTTGCCTCTGTGGTGGTTGGGCTTGGGTTTGGAATCGTCGCGGTATCTCACTATCGAGGCCACTCACGATGCTTCACGATGCGTGCTACCTGACCGTGCTCTTCCACGAAGTCAGGAATGTCTGTGTTGATCAGGGACGCTGTGATCAGGATCTCAACCTGACGATGCGTCAAGGTGGCGGCCACTTTCTGGTTTCGGTCACTGAGTTCATCCTCACGCAGAGATCGGTGGGTGTAGATCAGTCCCAGGCTCTTCATGGCGGGCCACAGCTCTTTCCAGTGGTCGAGGTTGAGGGCTGCTTTGATTGTTGCCTCTGCCTCAAGCCTGCGGCGCTCCTTGAGCCGCATGACGTAGGCCGTCCACGGCATACGGACCTCAAATGACGACGCAAAGTCTCTCTTTCGGTTTTGTTTCCGGTCCACCTGCCCGTCATGAGTCAACCATGTGCAGATGGCGCATTTCCTTGTCACTGCCGGTATGATGCGGTTGTCCGCGTCGACGTGCTCGCGTGATACTGTGCGCCTCTCGACGCCGATTATGCGCACGCGGGCGACCTCACTACCGTCGTGATCAACTCTGATCGGGGATGAGGACACTGCGTAGTCTTGGCCAATCATGATGTGGTTGAGATTCATGTTGTGCTCTCCTTTGTCATGCGACTTCCAGCAGCTTGTCGAGGATGCTGTCGACAACAGCCTCGGTGTCTTCGAGCCCCAGCAGCTGACGGTCGAGACCGACCAGCTCGTCTGCTGCGAGCATCTGTTGGATGGGCCCGAACTTGGTCGTGAGGATCTCCACGACCCGTGTGTCGTAGGTGCCCTCTGCCACTGGGACCTTGAGCAGTGTGGCACTGCCACCCAGGCGGTCGAACCTACCCTTCCACTGCGTCCAGTCACCAGGCCGATACGGCAGCATGGCGAAGATCGCCAGGTCCGTGGTCTGCATCCCGTCGACCCCGGTGCCTACGCTCTGGCCGGTGGCGACCAGGCAGCAGGGCCCAGGGTCGCTGGCATACGCGTCGGTGATTCGGTCCTTGTCAGTCTCGGTGAGCCCACCATGCACCATCCACACGCGTGGCGTCATAGCCATCTGCTCATCCCCTCGGAGTGACTCTCGGAGGATGGCGTCGGCCCAGGCCTCAGCCTCGCGGCGCCTGGCGGTGAACACCACGACCTTGCCCCCACCGCGCAACCCCTCGATGGCTTCAGCTGTGACCCACCGCCGCTTGCGCGAGCAGGCCTCGGCCAGCCTGGCCTCGATCATCTGGGTGCGCCCCAGGCGACAACGCATGTCCTCACGCGCGAGTGCGCGGAGTGCCTGGGTGTAGGTCTGCTCGTCGCTGTAGCGGTCTGCCCGATTCAGCTCGGTGCGCCCCAAATAGGTGACCTGCACGCGTGTGCTGGGCAGCGCCGCGTGGCTCTCGGAGTACGAGACCTCGTGCATGAAGAAGCTGCACCTCGCGCGTAGCTCGTCGAGGTTGCTGCTACCTGAGTCATCGAGCCCGCCGTAGGCGCCAGCCCTGGCGTTGCAGTGTCGCGTGGCGTAGTTGCGGTAGCTGTTGCTGAACCCACCAGGGGTGAGCAGGTCGAAGGGTGCCCACAGCCGACGGGGCCTGCCGTCTTCGAGCGGCGTGGCGCTCAGCCCCAGCCGCTTGCGGAGGCTGTGCAGTCTGCTCAGGTCCATCGCTGCCACGGCTCGGGTGTGCCGGGTGCTGGTGCCGGTTGGCTTCCGCTTCTCGAAACGCACGTCGCCGTCGGCCAGCTGGACCGCCTTCCACCTGCGCGTTGCCCCGTGGATGTGTAGCTCGTCCCAGATGAGGATGGTGGGTGCCAGCCGCGTGAGCACGTCCAGGTTGTCGGGTAGCGCCTCGGCTCCCGCGATGACCAGCCGCGGCTTGTCGGGGTGCAAGGTGCGTTGGTAGTCGAGCCACTCGCCCAGCGATGAGTCGCTCTTCCGCATGTCGCTCTCGGGCCTGAGCCGGTACGGCTCCAGCGTGGAGTACTCCTGCACTTGGCTCCACCACACGTGCCTGGCCTTGGCCGGGCAGACGACCAGGATCACGTCGTCACGCGCTGAGCTTGCGAGCGCAGCCATCAGCGCAGCCAGGGTCTTGCCCGCGCCGCAGGCGTAGCAGAGGAATGTCCAGGGGCGCGTCTCTGCCCAGGCGACTCCCCGTGCCTGGTACGGGGTGATGATGTCGGCAACGTGCGGCAGAGCCCAGCCTCGGGCGACCAGGGCATCGATGCTGCGGCGGCCCTCAGCTTCGAGCCGGTCCCGCCCGTCTTCATCTGCTGGCCAGACCATCGGGGCGATGCCGTCGCACTCGTGTGTCTCAGCGCTGTGCCAGCCCAGCCCCCGCTGAATGAGCGCTGCCTCGATGAGCCAGGCACCGTGCACCGGCACGTCGATGGTGACGGTCCTGACCTGGGCCTGCTCATCCATGCGCAGCTTGCCCAGGCGTACCTTGCGGGAGCGGTCTCCGCGCTGCAGCCAGCCATAGACCATGGCCCCAGGCACGGCGGCCTCCAGCTCGGTGAGGTCGAGCTGGCTGGGGGGCAGGCGGTAGGTGAGGTGTGGACCGATCATGGTGGGGAACTCAGGGAAAGTGAAAGCGTAGGCTGTTCATGCCAGGGTGTCAAGGACAGGGGGTGCTCATCTTTTTACAGCTGGCCTCGGTCTCTCAACCTGCCTGTGTACCAGGCAGCAAGGTCTCGAATGTACTCCAGGGCTCTGCGTGCATCGGCGTACTCGGCCTGGAGTGCCTTGTCTCCGAGACCCTCCTCCATTGCCGCATCTTCCTCCCACTCTGCATGCTCCAGGGCGGCCTCCGCCCAGACAGCTGCCCACTCGATGCCTCGTGCAACCTTCGCGGTCATCCGCGGTCTGCGCTGGCTCATGTGACCCCCTTGTGCTTGCGCTTGGCAAGCACGCGAATGCTGACGTAGTGGCCACCGATCACGATGAGCACCTCGTCACCCTCGTCGGCTGCTCTCAGCCGCTGGAGGATGGAGGCGATGTCACTCGCCGTGGTCGTGGGGTCCAGGTAGCCGATCACCTTGGCCAGCTCTGTGGGAGTGAGGCTGCTCACCGTAGGCGGCTGCAGCGGTGTGGACGAGGAGGTCATGACGACTCCTCCGTGTGCCGGCGTGTCCGCCAGGCCTGCGCAGCACGCCACAACACGATGTAGTGGGTGTCGCAGACGAGGTACCAGCCCCCGCTGCGGAATGTGAGCCCGTGCTCTGACAGGTCGGCGGCATGGCACTCGTAGTGGATGCGGCCATGCCGGTGTCGCCCGCCATCCCACAGACACAGCTGGGGGCGGCCAGGGGCCGCGCAGCCTGCGACTGCGCATAGGTCATGGAGTGGGCGCGTACACATGGTCTACTCCTCGCCCAGGCGGTGCGATGCCTGTCGCTCGTCGTGCTCGTCGTAGATGTCGACGTTGACGAACCGTATGTCATCGGCGTCGGCGAGCATCGCCACGACCACGTCGCACGTGTTGTCCTCGACGGCCTCGATGCCGTCGAGCCCGCTGCGTGTGTCGAGGTAGACGCGCGCTTTCCCCCCTGCGGGGATCTCTTGTAGCAGCAGCTGTGTCAGCTGCCGCCGCAGCGCGCTGGCGTACTCGGCCTGGAGGATGTGCTCCACGGCCACGGCGATGGAGCGATGGAGCGGCTGCCCCATGCACGTGGTCCATACACCATCGGCCAGACGGCTGTAGTGCTGCTCTGTTTTGTCGAGGTCATCGCTGACCGCGTGGATCGACACACCGTTGTCGTCGAAGGTGAAGGTGAAGGTGATCTGAAACTTGGCCATGGTGTTCTCCGTGGTGGGGTTGCCAGTGGTGTCAACTGACTCGGTAGTGGCGCTTGCCGCACCCGTTGCCGGGTGATGATTCGAGCAGGCCTTGGCGGGTAAGGCGTGTTGCTGTCGCCTGCTCCGCCGCGGTCGCTTGCCATGCGCAAAACGTGCCTTCGTCGCACACGAGATCATAGACGGCACACTCTTCTCTGGTGAGATCGTGCTGTTGTCCGAGTCCGTCTGTGCGGGTAGGCATGGTGTTCTCCGTGGTGGGGTTGGGCACCGGTAGGTCGGCACCGCTACATACAGTATACACCAGGTTGTCATGCCTATGTGTCAAGGAAATGTAAGGTCTTATCTTTGTGGTTGTCTGATGCGGGTCTTACCCACGCCGACCTCGTCGAGATACTCGTGGCTGCCTGGGCGCAGCCGCTCGATGGCCTCGCCGTAGCCGTCTGGGCCGTCGAGGATCCACTCCTCCTCCTCCTCGTAGGCCAGCTCGTAGTCGCTGTCTCCGTGGTCGAAGATGACCACAGCCCACAGCCCAGCCTGTCGCAGCGCCTGCGCGCAGAGCACCGCCAGCCTGAGCGCGTCGGCCAGGTCGAGGCCTCTGCATCTCGCCTCGGTGGGCTCGTCGTCGAGGTTGACCGCGAAGGAGTATCGGTCGGTGTCCGTCGCGCTGACATGCGCCACGTAGACGTCTGGTAGTCCTGGTGTGGGTGGCAGCTCAGGGGGCATGTCTACTCCTCGTCGTCGTTGGGTGTTGGGTCGTCGCAGTAGCAGTACATCTGGGCCGCTCCGCAGCCGTTGCAGTAGGCGGCATCCCACTCATCCGATGCCTCTGCGTATTGGGTGAACGCGTCAGCAGCGCACGACTGGCTGCAGCACGTTGGGCTGCGCTTCGGCCACCGCAGCCGCTTCCGCTCCCCGCAGGACATGCAGTACCTCAACAGCATGGTTGCCTCATCTGTGCTGTGGCCAGTGTGTCGGCCAGGTCGTGCCTGTCCTGCTCGGTGGTGGCGCCGATGATGGCGCGTGTGGCGAGCTGCCGCCACTCGTCCGCGTCTGGCCACTCTTCGACGTTGTCCATGTCGTAGAGCAGGCTGATGGCGTATGTAAAGCCCTGCCGGTTGTCGAGGTCTATGTGGACCTCCTTCAACTCGTACTGGGCCAGCTCACCGTGGCAGCCCCGCTTGGGCAGGTGCGGCTCGCCGGCCTTGTCGGACAGCGTGATGAACAGGCCGAACTCGTCGGAGCCCACAGATGTCACCGTCGCCTGCGCTCCGCTGTCGCGGACCAGCACAGGCACGCCACGTGTCACCAACAACTCAAGAGGCATGACGTCCATCCAGTTCATGACTGCACCTTCGCCAGCTGGAGCTGAGCGCTGAGCCACTCGAACGTGGCCTGCGAGGTGGGGTTCTGTCGCACCTCTTCGGGCACCTTGCACCAGTCCTCTGAGTGCACGTTGCCGTGCTCGTCGTAGATCTCTACGACGGTTGCCGCGGGCGCGGCGACCATGACTCGCGACGAGTCAACGTAGCGCACCGTCACCACGTCGTACTCGGTGAGCGCTGCCGTCCAGCCCCCCTCCTCTTCGACGGCTGTCAGCACGTGGGTTGACGACGGGTGTTCACGGCGGAGGTCTGCCGCGGCTCTGGGAAGCTGCCGCGCTGTGATCTTGTTCATGTCTGCTCCTTGGGCCAGACGGCCCAGATCTGGTAGTGGTTGGTGCTGTAGCCCAGCTTCACGGCCCGCCCAGCGCGGCACGCAGCCTCGCCGTATCGGGCGCCTGTGCGCTCGTCTGCGCACGTCTCCAGCTGCGCCTGTGGGTGCTCGGCCAGGACGGTCACCAGCTTGGCCACGCGGCCCGGTGTGGCGCCATCTGGGACGGTTGCCAGTAGGGCACGGGCACTCTGCTCCAGCTGCGGACAGGACCCAGCTTCGTTGAGCAGCTCAGCCATGAACAGCCGCTCAAACGGCTCGTCGCACAGCAGCGCTGCCAGCCGACCACCGCCCAGCGCCATGAGCCCCGAATCCCAGGTCTCGGACTGGGCCACCGTGGGTGCGTGGACCACGTATGCCTCGCCGCCCATCGCCACCCGAACCTCTCCGGGGGCATCCTCAGCCCACAGCTCGATTCCGTAGCTGGATAGGCTCGTCGCCTGCGCACCTGGCAGGCCATCTCGGCGCAGCCGCAGCATGGCCTCGTGGTCTGACCACGTGGCCTGCAGGTGCCTGGGGTGGCACAGAGCCACGGTGGGATCGCGCACGGGCGCTGTGCCGTCCTCATTGATGAACGTGACCTCGACACGGTGGCCTCGGATGGTGTCCAGGCGCACCCGGTGCCACCCGTCGGCATCGATGTCGTAGTCGCTGCCCTTGCTCCCAAAGAGCCGAAACGCGTAGTGCCTGCCGACGATGAGGTCGGCGCAGGTGGTCGGGGTCTTGGTGAACGTGATTTTCCAGAACATGGTTCTCTCCTGTGTTCAGTGGCCCAGGCCAGTTGATGTCCACACGACCTCGCTGACGTCTCGGCGCCGAGGCCAGTGCGCGCAGTCCACGCCCTCAGCTTCGAGTGCGCGCCGTAGCGCGCCGTAGGCGTTGACGATTTGCTTGGCGCGGATGCGCGTCAGACCTTCGCTCAGGTCGTTGACCCAGCCCCCGTCCTCCCACAGCTCCAGGGTTCCGGCGGCTGCCTCGACCAGCCGACGTGCCTCGTCGGCTGTCAGCTGCACGCGGCGTGCTGTCAGGTCCACGTCGATCTCCGCCAGGTGGGCGGCGTACTCGACGATGAGGCCTGCGGTCTTTGCGAGGTTGATTCTCATGGCGGCTCCTCCTCTCAGTTGAGTGGGTCGACGCTGAACAGGAGCGAGTCGGTGGCTACCCACCAGGCGCCTCTGCCTGTGTCGCTGCTGATGCGGCACTGGGTACCGCTGACCGCTGACACGTAGCCCTGGAGCAAGCGCGTCCTGCCTCTGCCGTCCCAGATCAGGGGTGCCTCGCACCCGTGGCCCTTTCGGAACCAGAAGCTCACCAGGTTGTCTCCCACAACCGCCTGCGTCAGGGCCTCGGGCGTGAGTCGCGTGTACTTTGCCATGGTTGTGCTCCTCAGACCTTGAGCAGGTCTTGCGGGTCAAGGCTCTCGGTGAGGCGCCACCCGTCGAACCGCACGCGGATGCGTGGGATGCGGGTGCCCCCTGCGAGGGTGTGGCTGGGCGGGTCCACTGCCACGACGGTGCCGCGCAGCTCGCGTAACGAGCCCTCGGCTACCTCCTCGTCGCTGGCGCTGAGCGCCCACACGCCGCTGCGTGTGAGGCGCACGCGGTCACCACGCTGGAGGTCAGCGTGGGTGAGGTCAGGGGTCTTGGGTATGGGTCGGTCCCCGGCTCTGAGGTCGTCCACTGCCACCTCGGTACCGTCGCGGTACCAGATGCGCGCGCGGTGCTGCTCGAATGAGCCCGCGTTGTGGTGGCTGCGCATCGCCAATAGCTGGTTGTGCCGTCGTGCCCGCGTCTGGGCCTGCTCGTAGGTCAGGCAGCCCCACCGACGGGCCTGGATGCAGACACTGTAGTTGCGCTCGTCTGTCATGGGTCGGTTCCTCGTGAGTCGTGCGGGTGAGCTGGCACCACCGACTCGGGGCCGGTGTGGCCAACGCACCCCGCCAGCTTCTCGGGCTGGCGAGGGGTTGGGGTTGGGGTTGGGGTCAGCGGCTGTCGCGAAACAGTGGCCGCCGCGAGAGGCGTCGGTACGTGGGCACCATGTGGGGTCTCCGTGGTGGGGGTTGGTGTCCGCTGGGGACAATCTCAACGTAGGGGAGGGGGTGCAGGCTGTCCACAAGGTGGTATGGTTCTTGACATCCCTTTGACATCTGATGTGTTGGCATGGTTCGTGCATGGGGTTGGGGTGTGGTGTTTCAGTTCATTGACGAGTCAACTCTATATCGCGTGTTTTTCTCTCGTATGGCAGGTTGCCCCTGGGGTCTCAGGTGAAACACTTGGGGGCTCTGCTGAAACACCTGTGACAAGCTCGTCATTGTGCAGGTTGGTCGCTGTCTTCTGGGATGAAGTCTCGTGGACGTGTGTTGACATGCCAAGAGAGCGAAACACCCTGAAACACTTGGGGTGTTTCAGCATATGGCAGGTTGCCCCTGTACTCTCGGGCACATTTTGCACAGATTTGACAAATCTTGTTGCAGCATACCCCCCAGAGGAAGGAGAGGTGGGGGTAGCGGGGTGTCTGTGAGTGTGACAACCTGGTACCCTGTGTGGGAGGGCTCATGTGAGCATCCTCAAACAGGTGTTTCGGTGTTTCAGTAGGTATACAATATCTATATTATTCAATGATTATATGTACTTATGTCTCTACTGTTCAAGTGTTTCCGTGGTGTTTCACCCCTGTTTCATTCATTGACATGTCAAGAGTTAGAAGCTGGAAAGATAGTGAAATCATTGAGGAATCGCCGAAACAGGTAGGTGTTTCACCTCGCACGTGTTAGAATGTGAATGTGGCCTCACGGGGCCAACAAGGCGGATTCATGACCTCGACGAGTCAAGACCAATCACCGCAACCCCCCGAAACCACAGGGGATTCTCCCTCTGCGGGCCCAGCTGTGGCACCTCACGCCCAGGTTCTGCGCTACACGCCGGTGGTTGCGCCATCCCCGGATGACGTGGCGGAGATGATCGCCGACGAGGTCCGGTTCTCAGCTGCACCGGAGGTGCGCGAGGCCGCGATCCGCCTGCTGGAGGCCGGCTACACCGTGCGGGAGGCTGCGAGACACCTGGACATCCGCACCACGACCGTGTGGAGGTGGTCCCAGAGCCCCGATCTCCGTGCCGCACTGGACGCCGGACGCAATCGGAGGCGCGTGGTGCTCGCTCAGCGCATGGAATCCGCCGCGACGACCGCGATCCGTGCCCTGGTGGACGTTTTGGAGGACACCACCACGCCGGCCAAGGACCGGATCCACGCTGCCGAGGTCGTGTTGGACCGCTGCGGCATCTCCCCGGAGACCCCGGTGGCTGCGAACCCCGCCGGAATGGTCGTGGACATCGATTTTGACGAGCGCCTGGCCCG
>Ga0080013_1000303_pt1 | contig 70402 bp, 62 predicted proteins | sample ETNvirenome_6_85_FD_69236 | JGI IMG/M metagenome (GOLD analysis project Ga0080013, IMG submission 69236) | Marine viral communities from the Pacific Ocean - ETNP_6_85 (SPADES assembly) (version 2) | ecosystem: Environmental > Aquatic > Marine > Oceanic | place: Pacific Ocean | collected 2013-06-19
CACTCACTAAAAGAAGCAAGATGATCGATAGGCATGTAAGCGCAGTTGTAAATCCGGTTAGGAGCCACCTCAATTGGTTTTCCTCCGAATTGCATGGATCGCATTGATGGTAGTACTTTTTTTGCATAGACATATTTATAAGCCTCCATGATCTCATCTTTGAGATCGGGATATTTCTTAAGGTGCATCTTCCTGTTTCGGGTAACTAGTTCCTTCCACGTCTCGCGTCTTTCTTTTTTTGGTAGATATCTGGCATATTTCATGTGTACTGCGATATCTGAAAGGATTTTGTTAGGTAGCTGCATTCTCTTTCTCCTTCATAAATTTTCTATGCATCTTGTATTTCTCTTTTAAAGCTGTCGACAAATCACCAGGATTCATTGCTGGTGATATAACCGGCGTGTCGACCTGCGCCAATATTTTTATTTGTACCGCTGCGGTATCCATGAACATAGGGAAAACAAGCCCGTCAGGTCCATTTCTATTTTTAGCGACAAACATTCTAGCTGTGTTTGCATTCTTGTCTTTGATGGTCCTCGATATAGAACAAATAAAGTCGGCGACGAAGCATTTGTTAAAAGCTTCTGATATTGATTCCATTGTAACAACCTCTGCATTCAGGCCGGTCCTATTTGTCTGCGAGGCTGTCCAGACAGGGCACTTACTTTCCTGTGCTATGGCCCTCAAGTTTTCATAAATAGACTCCAACTCATTCCTTTTCTCCTTAAAGTTTGTAGTGGGCTTAAGCAAATCGGCGTAATCCACTATAATCATATCGATTTTGTGATTTCTTTTTTTTAATTTTTCTAGATGAGCCCTAATAGTGTTGGCCGAAGCGGTCTTAGTTGGGTATTCTTTGATTATTAAAGTACCCTTCAAATCACCGATACTTTCTAACACCTCATCCTTGCGATGAAACAAGGTAGACAAAGGTATTGCGCTAATACAACTATCATACCTTTGACCGGTAATGGCTTCTGACAACTCCAAAGTATAATGAACGACGTTTTTACCGGCCTTTATTGCATGAGCGCCTAGATGAGCTAACGCCATCGACTTACCAGCGCCCGTTGGGGCGACAACAACGCCCAACTCGCCCGTACCTAAACCGTTGCCAGTCAGGCTGTCAATCTTATCCCAGCCAGTTGAAATTGGATTTCTTGCTTTGATTTCGTATCTTAATTCAAAATCCTTGTGAAAATCATGACCAAAGTTGTTGTCAGTGCCTAGTTTAAGCGCGTCGTCAATAAGCTGTTTTACCTCGTCATAAGATGAATTTTGGATTAAATCAACCGACTGCATCAAAGCTTCTTTCAGCTTTTGCTTTTTGCAAAAATCTAGGCTGGTTTCCTTAATGTATTTTTCATCTTGTACATCATTGGAGATTATCCTTGTAAAGTAATCTCTTACCTGTTTTTGTACACCAGGATTATGATTTTCTAGATCGGTTCTCATGACTGAGGCCAAGATCTTAATTGTTGGGTGCACGCCATATTTCTTGCGATAATTGAACAATTTTGTTACAAAAACGCGAAGATACTTCAACTCAAAGAAACTTGTATTAAGCACCTCTTCAATTTGATCAGCAAATGGGCGGTCTTCCACAATAAGCTGTACTAACGACTCTTGAAATTCTTTTCCGTATTTCGAAAAGCCCATAGGGATATCCATTAACTCCTCCGTATATTTATTTTAGCAACCTATTGGCGACTGTCCAGCGAAATTTTGTTTAAATGCTGAAACAGTTCAATGAAGTTAATTTCACCAAATCCGTCCTTCATCATCATCTTCAGAAGCTCGGTTTTGTTAAAGCTTTGGTCTGGTTCCTCAAGCGTTTCGTTGACCGTTCTCTTCGCCTCCATACTTAAACTAGGAGTATATAGTTGCATCATGTGGTAATTCCTCTTGAATATATCTTCGTTCTCCAAGACCACGTTATATGCTTTGACATTTTTGTCCTTTAGCTCTTTCCTGCAAAGGCCTAACATATCGTCAAATGTTACAGATTTCTCTTCCTTAAGCATGGGGAAGCGCTTGGAGGCCGTTTTGAGGCCGATCCCGCCGACGCCTTCGATATTATCAGACTTATCACCAACGAGGGCCCGGGCCATGGCAAAGTTATTAGGATGAATATCAAATTTTTCCAAGATGGACTTCTTGTTTAAGACTTCTTTCTGAATGGGTCGGTAAAGGACAGTACTGTCGTCTAACAACTGGAAGAAGTCTTTGTCACTAGACAAAATAATTTTATGGTGATCCTTGAGGGATTTGTGCTGTGCAACATATGCGATGATGTCGTCGGCTTCGATCGAGTCAAACATGAATTGGATTACAGGAATCTGATTATAATAATCAATTAGCCTCGTCTGTTGCCAGAACTTGTTCTCTTTTTCATCCTCTGGCGTGAGATTTCTAATTGAACGATTCAAGCGAATCGGCTTTCTCCCAGCCTTATAGTCCTTCTTCATAAGCTTGCGCTTCTTGGAGCCGCCGGCGCCGTCCCAACATATCACAATCATATCGGGCTTAGATTCTCTAACGACCTTTTGCATGCTCTGAATGCAACCGCGTAAGCCACCGATTGGTGCGCCTTCAGTCGACAGACTTGGGTTAACAATATAATTTCGAAAAAACAAATTTAGTTGATCAATGATCAACACTCTCTTCTTACTCATGAGTCCTCTTATTAGCTTCTATAAATTCTATTTATCACCTTACCAACTTTATAAGGGATAAAAGAATGAACGCCGTCTATCTTTCTTGCGTCGATAGCCATGCGCTGTATGTGCTCTTCTAATGTAGGCTCCATTTGGAAAAATTTAACCTTTAAATAGGTTTTTTCAACATTTTTTGAAATTGGTTCAGAGGCCTTGACAACGGTGCAAACGGTGATCCCGCATATTCCGCGAAGATTATCCGTGACTACCGTTAATCTTTGCCCTCTGTCAGACCTCATAATCACATCTGCTTCGTACATTGTATCCTTGAGATATTCATGTACAAGTGTCTTAATTGAACGCATTATAACTCCTCCACCAATATAAGTAGTCTAAAGTTTATACATTTCAGATGTATGATTAATCTTCTGGGTCTACATTATAAAAATTTTCTGCGCTACCTTCTTTCTTCTCAAACCTCAAAATGATTTCCTCATCCATAAGTTGTAAAACCCTATTTTTGAATTTGTCATCTTTAAGTTTATCTAGCCACCCTGCTGACTGGAACTTTTCTTCGGTACCGTCTTCATAAGCCAGGGTATACCATGCGCCGCTCTGCTTGATACTGTCAGATATTTTAACTGCCTCAAACCAGCTTTCCTCATCTTGGATTCCTACGTCGCCACCCCAAACAATTTTAAAGGTACACTCTCTTCCCTCGGTGCCAAAGCGGCTTTTCTTAAGTTTGGCCTTAACTTCAGACCCAACTCTAAACCCGTGATCATCAAGGAGATACGACGCCTTTGCCTTGCGGCCTGTAAGCCAAATCCTTAAAGAATAGGCGTAGTGCATGGCCTTGCCGCCGGGGGTCGTATATGGATTAATCATAGCGTCAATCCGGCCGGCGGGGCCTTGTGGGATATTAGTTTTTAGTTGATTAAGAACTAAGAATGTGGATTGTGAATTAGCAATTGGAACAGTTAACTTTGACATACCTTTGGCCAAAATTCGAGCCTTGACCGCCATTGATGATTGGGGATTAAAGTCACCCTCAACATCGCTAATGGCCGGCGTTAAAGCAAGGCTATCCCATATAAAGAGCATTCTGTTGTCATTGGATCCAAGAAGTTCCTCGATGGTCTCTAACACAAATTCTACGCTCTGTGCTTGGACATAGGCCAGCTTATTGATATCACACCCAGCATTTACTAAAAATGTAGGGTCAATCGCTGATTCTGAATCAAAATAAATAACATCAATGTCTTTTTCCTGTGCGTTGGCAGCAACTTGTGCGGCCATGTAGGATTTACCAGAGCCCTCAAGGCCTGCTATCTCTACAATCTTGCCCATCGGAACTCCAGCCAATTGGCCTCTACAGATAATACTATCAAGCCAGCGGGACCCAGTTGCAATCCAGTCCTTCACGGCTGTCGGATTGTCTTTTGTTAAGTTGTGTGCAACATTAACGCCTGCCTTCTTGTTGATGAGGTTAACCATTTCATTTAAGTTAAGCCTACCGAGCTTCTTGGGTTTCTTTGCCATATTTTGTTCCTTAAAACTTAAACTTGCTGCGCGACTTCGTATATACCTTGCTCTCTGAAATAAGGTGCTCCCAATCATATGCGGCGCGGCCGTAGCGATCAAACTCTTTCATCGCGACACCACGCTTGCGAAATGCTTTGGCCCGGGCGACCAGCGCTGCGCCGGTCATCGCGGGTGGGTTGGTGGGCAAGCCCTTTTTGTTCTTGAGTAGCACGTTATTCGCTTTCCAATTTTCCCATGCCGGGTGGATCAGGTTAACAACTTCTGCGATGCTACTTGCTTGATTCCAAATATGCATAAACTGAAGTGGCTCAACCACATAATACCCACTCACAGCAATAAATTTAACTTCAATATTATTCACTTTATTCTCCTATTTTTGTGATATAAGTTGCGGGACCTCTGTAAACCCAGGCCCCCCTGCGGTTTGCGCTGTTAAGACGCGAGAAGCTCCTCAAAAGCCTTATCGACAGAGGAATTCGAAGTATTCTCATACTTTGAGGACTCCGTAGATACCTCTTCAGCATCCTCCTCACCCAAGAGATGCTCGTCGAGCATGCTTTGGACCTCGCTCGGCGTCTTACGCGCAGATTGAAAAACGGTTTTATAATCTGGTACCGAATCTAGTAACTCTGCAATCTTTTCGTCGGCTGCAGCTAGCTTCGACGGCCGACGACGGGGGGTGATAGTAGTCTGCGGAAACTGTGCTCCAGCAGGCTTACCGTAATTGATGACAAGGTCTGTGCCTTCATCAACATCAGTAATATCGCCATACTCGGGATTAAGTACGAGGTTCAAAAGCTCCTTGTAAGCCATCTTACCGTAGCCCCAGAGTCGAACACCTTGGTCCTCTTCGCCACGAACAAGTACCGGAGAGAAGAAGCGCTGTCGTGCAGACAGGTTCTTCGCCATCTTGATGCTCTCGTCGCTGCCTTCCTTATAAAGTTGGCGCACGAAAGAATCAAGAGGACAATCCTCTCCAAAATTCTTCTTCGGGCTCAAGAAACCAGAGTTCTTACCCAGGTTGTAGTGAAACCAATACTCCTTGAACGGATCGCCGTCAGAAGTCGGGAGAAGACGAATAGTAGTCTCTCCATCTTCCGGACGCCAAAAGTCCTTCTTTCCGCCGCGATTTTCCAAGGCATCGCGTTTTGCCTTCATTCTATCTAAATCTAAAGCCATTTTAAAATCTCCTGCTAATAAGCTATAGTACGGTCAGTTAATCTCCCAACCGGCTTGAATACATAATAAGAACACAAAATCGAAAGTTAAGAAATATTTTCTTCTTGTATCATACTGGCGTAATGCGCCGTGTAGATATAGTTGTGCTCGTAATCAGTTGAATATATTGCGAAATTCGCACTCACGTTCTCGTCTGAACCTTCGTGAGTAAAATTTCTAATCCTAGATAATAAATCTTTTTCTTTATCGAGGGTTTCTTTGTTGACACCAAAGAAGTACCTTTTAATCCTCGGCTTCTGTAAGCCATAGAATAGCCTTTCTTTAAACCCGTCAAAACTAACCACACCCAGTGTCGCTATTTTGCTGGTCTTGTTGATTTTTGAAAAGGTTGTGAGAAGCGGCTCTGTGTTTTCAAAGACGTTTAGCATATTAAATGTGCTGAAAATAATGTTGTTCACATCATTCCAATATTCAGCAATAGACACTTGTTCCAATATTTCCTCAACGCTTTGATTATCGACCACATATAAGCGCTTAAGCAAATTTGATCTCGCATATTGTTGCAATACGCCAAAGGTAACTTTGTGCTTTAAAGCCGCTTCCTTCGGAAGTGTTCGCATATCTGGCTTAATATAGAAGACAGTAAGTTCATTGTTTTTTATTTGCTCCAGTTCGTTATTTTTAATTTGTTCTAAGAACCTCAAGACTATACCAGAAATATTGCCAGACCCACATAAAATCACAGTGGTTGGGCCGGCCATGTTCTTTAACTTCAGCTCTTTGTAGTTTTTTTCATAATCCTCGTGGGAATTTTGAGACTCAACTTCGATAAAGGTGGAATACCCCTTGTTTTCAGCATCAATACAAAAAACACTATATTGTGGTAAATTTTCGAACTTGCTGGCAATTTGGCATCCAGCGTTACCCAGGCCGACTATGTTCATGATATTTTTTTCATACTCCCAAAATCCTTCCCAATACTTAAATTAGTTCGCATTTTACCGAAACGCGTCTGTGAGAAACTTGAAATTAAGCCTTCAATCATGGGTTTGTCCTCTATGCTGAAATCCAGTACGAGACTATCGTGTATACAGAAAGATACAAACGACTTTTTGTTAGTCAACATTTTATCAATTTCTATTGCAGATGTTAAGAACATGTCACTTGTTGTGCTCTGAATTAGATAATTAACAGCCTTAGCCTCTGGTGCTTTGATTTTGCGGCCGAAAAGAGTATTAACATGGCCATCAATATAATATTGGTTATAAATTTTATCTCGATTAAGATACTCATTTAATTTTTTGTTTTTTGCTTTTGGGTTATAGAGCCAGGAAAACACCTTTTTCTTTGTTTTATCTCTATCATATTTGCCCTTAAAAATGTTACTGCTAATCCACTCGTGGACATCACCCTCTGGTTGTTGCTGTCCTAAGAGTCCAAACAACACCCTCAATTCAGCCGCATTGTAATCCAACTCAATAAAACAATCATTTTGTGGCTTTATAGCTGACCTCAACTCTTTGTTAAGAGTCAGGATAGGAAAGCTACCTTCGCCAGAGGCCAATCTACCAGTTACAGTCGTCCAGGGATTGTAAACAACCCGGGTCGGGCAGTCTTTTACCTTGTTTAACCCCAAACGGACCTTTTCATTAGTATAGTCAAGGTTTTTAAGGTCAATATTAACCTCGTGAGACTTTATATTGTTCAAAAGCCCTATCAAGTCCCGCATAAAGTCGTGATTTTCCGGGCGCTGATAAGTACTAAATACATGTTCTGTTATCTTGTTGCGACACTCATAAAAGTCCAATAAGAACTTTTCAGGCACCAGATCATAGAAACAAACATCAGATAAATTAACCTTGGCCGAGGAGAAGGACTTTAAGAAAGAATTCGCCTTTCTTGTCAGCTTCTGCCAGCGGGGCTTAAGCTCCTCTGGGCATGCCTGGCCCAATGTTTGGCCCCTGGCCCACAGAATTCCAAAATCTAGATTTTTGGCCTCGAAATTTTTCGAGGGCGCCCAGGTTTTGGAAAGTTTTAAGCCTGTGGGATTTTGGACTATCTGTCCGTCGTGAAAGATGCCCCTGCACTCGTTCTTGCTGTCTAACACTTGAAAAAGCAAACTCTTTCCTTACTGAATGTTTTTTGTGCCGGTTATGGAGTAATTTACCATTGACGGATTGTCGGCGTGTCTTTTTGCCTCAACCTTTCGCATTTCATACTCGTCATGGCTTATTCCCTGCCAATAGGCACCCTTGATATTAAATTTAGTAACATGAAAGCCGCGTGTCAAGTCATTTATATATTTTAAGGCGGCGATTTCGCCGAAGAGTCTCTTTCTCTTAACCGCCTCAACAGCATAAAAATCAAAATTCTCCGGAGTATGTGTATGTCCAGATTCAAGCAGCCTTGTTTTCAAAAGCACTTTCAACCAGTACTCATCCATTTCTTCTCCGTCCGTCGGGGGCGCAGATCTTTGAACCTGAACTGTTCTTATGCGCCCAAGCACCTCGTCGTTTAAGTTAAAAGATGATTTTGTTGACGTATTGCTCTTCTCGCAAATAACATATTGCATTTCTTCATACGTACTAAATTGTGTATAGAAGATCGTATAAAGTTCTATAAACTTATTTCTGATATTTAATAACTCATCCAAATAAGCTTTTCTATAGTATGTTTGAAATATGTTCTCGTAACTAACACCCTTATCGTTCATATATTTCTGCGCGCCGTTTAAAACTCCGCTGTTCTTCTTGTCTAGCAAACCAGATGCGAGGTTATAAACCAGGCGCCATGGCGCATTTTTATCAATCATAAACCCAAATTTTTTAACTTCATTGACAAAAAAGAAAAAATTAGGGTCTTTAATATATTTTAAAACCTTAGCATTGTCTTGTAGGCCGAAGCCCTCGGAGGCTATATCTATCATCAGCCCACTAGAATACGGAGAGGCGTGGACCGTCGTTATAAAGCCAGTTTTTGTCAAGGGAAACTTATCTATGATACGAATACTATATCGTAAAAATTCCCTAACAAAATCCTTAAAGCTGCTTATTTTCTCGTATCTTCTGTTGATGCTTAAGTAGGAGTCAACAAAGTTAGTATACATCTGGTCTATATGATTCCTATATCCGGTTTCCAGATCACCAGAACTCCACGCTTTCATAACCCTAAGCTTGGGACTATATAGGCCATCTCTGTTGATGAGTCCTGCAGTGCCCACCCTATTAATATTCTTTTTCATGTCGTCAAAAGCATCGCAAACAAAATCTACTGCAAAGTGGGTTCCCTTGCGGCCACCGTAGATAGTCTTAAGATTGGAATCATCTAATATGACAGCATCTCCCTCGCGGTCGACCCTTCCATAAAAAAGATGTTTCCTTTGAATATCAAAATTTTCGACACCAGGAAAATTTGGGTAAAAATCATTTAGATTATTCTTAGAATTAAAGATTGCTTCTACTACATTTTGACCCATCTATCTCTTTCCTTGCGCTGTTTGTGTGCCAATTACTTTAGTTTCATATTTTCCCGGTGTTATAGTCGACTGTACCTTGCCTACCAAGTGGTACCCACCTAAATTCATTTGATATGCTAAGGATCCTGCGTCCTCAATTGAACCTAGGCCGGCGAGACTGGGGTTAACATAATAATACATCCCCGGACTAAACAAGGATGTTCCAATAAGGCTTAAGTCTGTGTTATACGGTAGTTTAAGCTGTGCCATTTGATCAACACCTTGTTCTTCGGCCTGTTGAGACCTTAACTCCGTTAAGAAGTTAATATTAACCTTTTTGAATGTCATATCTTTGAGAAGGCCCATGTCAGAGCCAATATTAAAATGATATATACCGTCTTTCACGTCCTCAGCGGGATCTCCCCCTCGTTCAAGCAGTGACTTCGCTGTTGTCATATATATCAACAAATAATCATATGAAGTTTTGATCATTGACTCGGTAGATATTGGCTCAGTCACCTTGCTGGTATACTCTTGTTTAAATTCAGCACTATCTATATCAATAACGCGGCGCTTTGGTAGAAGCTCCTCTATTTTTCCAACTCTCCTCCCGCATATCATATGGTCAGACCCACCAAAGTCGACTTGTTTACCGGGCAAGGTCAGGGCGAGCATGCTAGCCCGAGTTTTATCAACCTTGAAAGACTTTGGCATGCCCACTCCCAGCGCTGGGACGACTAGGTTGTTTATCAAGCTGGTTATAAAGCTGCCCAGCGGCATTTGTGATCTCCGGCGCCTGACGATTTTATTAATAAACCAAGCTCTAAAATAATTAAAAGACACAGGGAATTGAGCCATGTTAATTCTTTTTATGTTCCCGTTAGAATCTTTATACTCCATTGGTCCAAGTAGGATACGGGCATTTTTAAGAGGGTACCCTAATGCTGTATTTTTGTCGTCTGGCGGGAAATAGGATTCTGTTCTAAACACAGAGCGCATATCGTGGGGCCCTGGTGGTCCAGTGAACTCAACATTTTCTTTGAAATTTATCACCCCCATACCAGCATTTTTGCATGCCAATTCAATGATGTCACCAAGATATATAAAATAGAATTTATGATTCTTATTCGTTGAACCAAGCACCCCCTTTCTAGCTGGATCAGGCTTTTTCTTTTTCTGATCTTTTTCGTCGTCTTTTGATTCAGACTCTACATCAATGGCAGCAGCAATTTCTTGAGCTGCGTCATTCGCAATTTTTGGATCAATTGGATCAACGCGGTGGCATCTATTAATTAAAACGCCAGTTGAGCCCTTGCCTATGGCAGTTGTTTTAGAAAGAAGATTTTCTTCTTCTGTTATATTATTTTTTTCAATGCCTCTGGCAGTGGGATCATCCTTAAAAATTATGCCTTTTGACGTTGCAATAGTATCCGCATCTGCGTTGATGCAGAAAAGCCGAGTGCCATCTGAATCTTTTGACTCATCGTTACCTGTAATGATCTGGTCTACAAAACTTTTGTAAACATCCTTCTTAAAAGCCCCTATTTTCTTTTTTATTGCTGCGATGGCGGCGTCAATAATTTTGTCGTCTTTAAACCAGCCGAAGATAAGTTCGTCATTTTCTTTGATTTTGTCGATGGAAATCCCAACGATTTTCGGATCGATCTCTTTTAAGACAACATTTTTAAAGAAAGTATCCTCCCGGAACATCTTTCTGGCCTTATCTCTTGATTTACACTTATCATCTTTACAGCCGGCGCTTTTTAACTCTTTATGAATAGAGCCAAGTTGTGCTATCATCTTCGAAACACGAGACATATTATATTGAGCGTCCGCTCTCTTAGATACTGTAACCCCTCCGCTATTTGTAATTCTAAAAGTGTTTTGAAAAATATTAACCTGATTTGATCCTATTACCGTTTCTATTCTCCCCCGGTAGGTCGCTGTTAAATCAACTTGGCCGTTCTTTTTGATTTTAAGATCATAATCCAGCAAACAAAGGGCCACTATAAGATTCATCTTTTCTATATTGGCGATATTTCTGATATCATCTTGTGTGAGGTTCAGGCCGTTTAGTTGTTCTTTTGAGGGCGCCGTATAGCCCATCAATGCTTTTATCTCATAGTGTTTTGGGTTATAAGTTTCCGTATTCCTATCAATTTTTGCCGGGGCCCAAGTGATTAAATCCAAATAACGAAGGCCGCCTTTAGAAAAATGCGGTTCACCAGGAGGGCTAGCTTGTAAATCTTTCAAGCTTTTAAAAGTTAAACTTAATTTACAATTAATATTGTTCTCTATTATACCGTGAGCCTCGCCATTTTGGTCTATGCTAAAAGACTTTAGGCCGATGTTGCGCCAAGAGGGTTTAGTGCTTTCATAGGCCAAGTAGTCTTGCACCGTAGCGGCCGTTTCTTGACCAAAACTATCTGAAAATCTAAATTCTTTATAACAGGGTGTGGGCAAAGCAGCTATTTTAGTATCGTCAACAGGCCCGTCCTCTTGATATAAAGCCTCTTCATAATTAACTTTGTATATTCTAATTTTTGGCTGCATTAAAGACAAGGCAGACGTCTTAATCTTATAAAACACATCAATGTTATCAATGCCCCGCAACTTGTTGACTATTTGTATAGGGTTGCCATTAATTTGTCTAAATGTTTTATACTGAAAGAGGTGCTTGTTAGCTGTGTAATAAGTTGCTGCCTTATCTATATTCCGTGAAAGGATATACTGCTCTAGATTTGAAACATTCCTGTCATCATTGGTGATTTTCTTTTTGTCTTTTACCTTCTGCTTCTTCGCAGAAGAGACTTTGCCCGTGCCGCCGGGAGTTGTAATATCTTTAGCCATCTTAATATCCTATATAAAATAAAACAGTCTCAAGAGGAACTGGTATGTATACCACTTCGCCTAAGCTTAAATGAAATTCAGTAGGTTTTTGATTGTAGAATGCAATGACCCACCACATCTCTGGGTTGTTATAATATTCATCTGCTAATTTAAAAAACCTGTCTCCTGTCGACCATATATGTGTAATACTATTAAATTTAGACATGTCATCAACAGACGGATGCTTGAAGGTGGGTGTATTAAATTGCCTAATCTGATCCATCCCCCTTGTTTTCTTAAGGAACCTCTTATAAACCTCTCGATCATTAAGAAATACTCTTTGGTTTTTATATCTCATTATAGTTTTTCCTATTGCATCCCTGTTTAACCTTTGCTAGCTAGTTGGAGGGGTCTCTATTCCACGATCATCATTTAAATCCTGTACATCTAATTGATCTTTTTTATTATGTATTGACCCAGGCGCAGCGTTGGCTGTTGCCGGTGGCGACGCATCCTCATATACCGGACCGGATGATGGCATGTCTGCTGTATCGCGCACCAAACCAAAATCATATGGATAGCCTGTCGCTCCAAGCCCGCCTCTCCACTGGCCGGTGTTGAAGTCCCAGCCCAATGAATGATCATGGACGATATCTAAATTGCAATTCAACTTCATTAATTTAGGAACGAGAATGTTCTTGCCGGCATTTGTGCTGTTTTCAAAACCTGCTGCTTTTATTAGCCCAAAGTCATCCTGAAAGGGTTTTATACTAACAAACCCCATACTAGTATCATGTGTGACATTCAAACCTTGAATCACACAAAGGATACCTTGGCCATCGCTTGTTGGGGACGATATTAAATTAGCATATCTCACACGAAACAGAGGAGATGCTGCAATAGAAGTTGCGGTGCCAGTCTCTTTATAAGAGGGGTAAAGAGAGGCCATTAACCAACTTAAATTATTTAAATTATCTAGAGCCATGGCTTTAGAACTAGCTGGGAGGGACCAAGAAATACCTATTGTTCTTTTGCTTTTACTCCATATGTAAAATGGATCCGTGCGCCCGAAGGGCTGCTCTGCGGTGTGTGATGATTGAATTTTATCTGACATGCTGTCGATATATGCTATAAACTGAATGATTGGGGGTCTCTTAATGTGCACCGGTATAATTTCTAATAACGTCCCGGCCTCGGCGGGGGCAGAGCTATTAAAATCATTCTTCTTGAACTTAACATTCTGAAAAGTCTGTTTCCCGCCAGCGTGGGCGGCGGTTTCTGTTTGAAAAAATTTAGGCATTTAATTAAATCTCCGCTATAGGCCTAGGTTGACGTTATCTAATACGGCTGTGCCAAAATTTGGATCCAGCTTAAGTTCAAACTCTCCGCCAGGGCCCGGGCCAATACCGCCTGCTTCCTCCAGCATCTCAGTTAGCTTCTTCGTTGCTTTAGTATTTTCTTCAATGGCTTTTGTGCTAGTCTCGGGGGTTAGAACATCCAATACGTTCTGTACTGTCTCTCGCACCGGCCCAACCACATTTTCCACAGTCGGCGTTGGTGCCGGCGTTTCCCCAGCTGGCAACACGCCGGAAGAAGACCCCATATTTGCTAGGCCTTGAGCCATTTCCGTCTGAAGCCCCAGCGCGGCGATGCCGGTGGTGGCCTCGATGACGCCCTTAGCTACACCAAGTGTACCTTTGGAAACATTTTTTATATCCGCGGCCATATTCGCCATTTGTGTAAATGAACCAAGGAGGCCCATAGCTGACTTTTCACTAGACTTGGTCGAATTTCTAACTTTTTCAAAGGCAGCAAACATTGTTTTCGCGCCTTGGCCGGCAGCGACACGAGATTTCTTAACAAATTCTCGAAATGCGCCGCCTGTGCTAGAAAGATTCTTCTGAAGTTTTTCACCAGATGTCATTGTATTTTCAATTTGCTTTTCAAGTTGTTCCTGCGACATTGCCGCGGTATCAATACCAGCAGAAATGGCCTCATAGTCCTCTTTTCCACCCAATAGTTTTCCTGCGGCCTCGACATCTAAACCCAAAGTACTAGCTATGACTTGTTTCACACGGCGATCGGCATCTTCAAAACTTACGCCGGCGGCATCCATGGCTTCTTGAATCATGCTGATCTTATCAGCCGGGTCGGCATGGACTAGAGCATTAACATCTATTAAGGTATCACCCATCACAGCATTAAAAGCTTGAGCGGCGTTTGCGGCGCCTTTAAAGGTATCAAGACGGCCGGCTAATTTGCCTAGTTCGCCCACAGCCATGCCGGTTGCGATCGATTGTGCTTCCAAACCAGCGAAGACCTCAACTGCGCGATCACCGAACTGAGCTAGTGTAGGCATTAAGCCAGTGAAATCTTTCATGGCCTGGCCAACGTTGATACCTAGAGATTTAGACACACTTAACAACGATTTAACAGATTTTGTAGCCTGCATTGGTGTTTGCTTAAGGGACTTGGTGAAAATGTTAAGAGCTTTTGTAGACGTCCCTATGTCAACACCAAGTTTGCCCATCCCAGCAACTAGGTTGGCCGTGAAGGCCGCGGCCTCCGGATGAGCCTCCATGAAGGCCGGCCGGAATAACATAACATTGTTTAAAATGCCCTTCATCGCGTCGCCGGTTTCCTTAGCTGTAATCCCGACATTGATTAACGGCCGTTCCATGCCCTCCGGAAACAGGCCTGGCTTACCCATTGCATATAAAGGATCAAGTGCATAAGTAAAAGTGTCGTATAAATCTTCTGAAAAAAGGCCAGTGGTTTTTGCAATACCTCTGAAATTTTTATCAATTGCTGGGGCCATCCCTGCCAGGCCGGCCTTGATTGCGCCCATGCTAACTTCCATATTTACACCGAACTTAGTCATGGCTAAGGACATAGCAGCAAAATGTGGAGACTGGGCGAGGCCCTGAATCATAAACAAAGCGCCTCTGCCGGCCGAGATTCCCGTGTCCAGACCGGTCTTCAGTGCGTCAGTCACCGTACCAATCTGCATTACAGTATCTTTGCCGCGCTTTCGGGCGTTCTCGATGGCTTTATCAGTTTCAGTATTAGACTCTTTCAGCATCTTGAGCCGGCCTTTCTCGGCCTTCTTACGCTGTTCGGCCGTGGATGCTATGAGCTTCCGAAGCTTCTCTTCTTGTGTCCCCTCTTTCTTTTTAAGTACCAGGATCCTTTTCATGTGTTCTATTTCAGCCTGTAGGGCAGCTTGCTTTTTCTTGTCCGTCTCTCCCTCCGCACGGCGTTTCTGGGCTTCAATATTTTTTTCAGTTACTTCATTAAGATTTTCAAAAAGCTTTGTTGTGTCAAGGAGGGCCATGGCCTGGGTGGTGTTGAGGTCGTCCGAATGTTTGCTTAAATCCTCCATCAGCTGTATTCGCACTCTCAGAAGTTCGTTGAACGCTTCCTGTGTCATGATGTCTTTCTTGTCTGCCATAGCTAGCTTAAACCCTCATCGCTATCTATAAATAGTCAGCAAGATAAAATAAGAAAACCCTATGCGTACAACATAGGGTTTTAACTTTTAGCATTCTCGATTGCTTCTCTTTGAAGATCAAAGTGTTCTCTTAGCTTAGCTAGATACCAACGTCGTAAACCTACCGGTAAATTATAGGCCTCGATGAAGCTCCAGCCGCCGTGAAACTGAAGTATGAAGAACTCTTCATATACAGCTTCCATATACTCTTCACCTAGGCCAAAAAAACTCCGCAGAAAGCGGAACCTCCACTGTTTGTGTTTTTAAACAAGCGTGGCATGCGATGCTCTCAGATAATTCCACTCTTGGTGTCAGAGACGAATATAAATCTCTTAAATACTTCGAGTCGGCGGCCGGCATATTTTCAACAAAATTAATAACGTCACTGTAGCTACTTTTATCATTAACTGCTACGATAAAGGTGGCCAACATGCCAGTAATAGTGTTTGCTCTACTCTCCGAATCATCATCCAAATATTTCTTTTCCTCTTGACCAGTGATCGGCGAGATCGACACCTTCATTTTAGAAATTGGTAATTCTACGTCAAAAGTCTTATGCTCTTCGCTAAAAATAACATTGTTTTCATGTAAATATCTCTCGTCAAAACAATTGCCTGTAATCTCTGCTTCTTTTAAGTCATAAACAAACTCTATTCTGTTTGTGCACGAGACACACGGTACAGATGCGTTATACTCATTACCATATCCAGAAATTCTAGCTGCTATTATAATGGCAGTCTTATCAGCCAACAGTAGACTGATTGGATCAACATCTTCAACAATCAAACTCTCCAAAAGACGATCAATCATGATGCCTTTTTTAATTAAAGCTTGCGAAGACAGTATATCCTCATCTTTAGCCGTCATAAACTTAATTTCAACCGTTTCTTGGTTAAAAAGTGGGTGTCCTTCGGGATAAAACACCCCTTTGGACGGCAGCTCAACAAATTCAGTCGGGACCACATAAGCCAAATTGGCTGACGATGCGGCAGCAGGCTGGGGGCGAGCTTGGGGCCCCGTGCGCCTCTGATTATTTCTCATTTATGCCTCTCTTTTTCTCTATTGACCTAAAGGTACTCCACCTTCTACAGATGTATACGTAGCATAATCATAAGTGATATCGACAGAAATGTTAACAATTTCTTCACTACCATAATCCAGGGAGTCACCAAACTTGACACTCTTCAAGAACGCGTTCTTCAGCGTCCACTCTTCGACAACGTTTGTTGCGTCGACTGGGCCGGCGAAATCGCCGGGGTCAGCGCCGGCGGGAAGAATTATTCCGCCGCCGTCCAACTGTTTAATTGTTACCTCGCCAATAGTGGCGTGTGTACCGACCTTCGTGACACCAGTCATTAAGTTGGCCTCAGAAATCGGAGCAACATAACCGGAGTTGCGAAGTGCGTTATAAAACTTTGAACCGATATTTGGCTCAACCGCGTCAATAAAGGTAACTGAAACATCTGACCACTTTACAACACCAGGAAACTTAAAAACATGATTTAAAACATTGTGCTCTTTAATAGCCATATCGTAAGACGGCTTTGCGGCGGTCTTCGCCATGAAAGTTAAATTTGATAATTCCGAAAAGGTAACCAAAAAGCGGAAAGCCCTTTTTGGTTGAAATCCTCCCACGTTTGTATCTGAAAAGAATGCCATGTATTTAGTCTCCTGTTACTATTATAATTAGTGTTTTAAAAAATTAATCGTCAAAAGAAGCCCCGCTCCTCGTGATAATAAAGTCAAGTGCGATAAACTCGATGGCCCGGGCAGGCTTCAAGAAAATCTTTGCATACATGATGTTTCTGTCAACCAAATCAGGCGTCGTAGTAGAATCATCAAGCATGACCTTGAAATCAGTCAGGCCGTGGCCGGCTTTTATGCCCTCAAGGAAGGGAATTACACGGCCCTTGAAGCGGTCCCAGGTAGCCTGGATGTTCTGGTCAAAGAGAACTTTAGAAGCGATTCTAGAAATCTCTTTCTTTGTATGAATAAGAAGTCTTCTCACATTAATCCTGTCCAGAGCAGAAGGAGTAACCTGCAAGGTCTTCTGACCAAAGATTACAATGCCCTCAGCCGGGAACGTAGCAATCGGATTGATATTTGCGTCATACAGCTTATCTCTGTTATCAGAAGTCAAGCGTTGTCTAACGCCAACCACTGGAAGTCCTGCAGAGCCTTCGCTTAAGCCGCCTCTAGTAAATCCAGCAGGAGCGAACCACACCGCAGATTTGCGCTGCGCACTTGAGAAGGTACCCAGTGCAACCACTGAAGGTGGCACATAAAGCATGCTGTCAGAGAAGATATCGCGAATCTTCACAAACGGATAGAAGGTGCAGCCATAACTAGAGTTGATGGCCATGTCCTTAAATTCGTTTGTCACCGCAGTCACAGACCCCAGGTTGCCGCTATCCGTATCCCCGTCGGCGCGCTCGTGTGGCGGCTTATAGTTGCCTGCAAGGTCAATAACCGCTAAAGCATCTCCTCGCTCTTCCGCGGCGTTGACTAATTGAGTATTGAGGCTCGTGTTGGTGATACCAGGCATTGCAACCAAATCATACTCCAAAAAGTCTTTATCGGCAGCCATATCTACGGCCTTCTTGAGGCTGTAATATGTGCTGTTGGCAGCAATTGTCGAAGTATCCATATAGCTATTTCGAAGCGGATCAGGCTCGGTTACATCAAACCCATCAAAACCACCGAAGACCGGGGAAGTAAATCTATCAAACCCAGTATCTGAACCGGTTAAGACATAGAATGAGCCAGATTTAGCAGACCAGGACGTTCCGTCGGCGCGGGAGCCAGAAGCATGAAACCCGTGATCTGTCGCACTTCCGGCGCACTGCTTAACATCTTCCAGGGTGAATGCCCAAGAATACTGCGTGTTACCAGAAGAAGGATTTCCTAACGGGTCCAATGCTGCCGGCATGCCTCGGAACAGATCTAAATTGGTTTTATCAAATCTCTTTGTTCCCTTAACGGAAGAGTTATAACCGAAGTAAGCTTTATTAGCAGTTACCATATTACCTTCTGAAGAAGAGACTCTTAATCTCGCAGTCGGGAATTTTATAGAGGCTGTAAAAGCGTTGGTCGTGTATACCAAATGGTCTGACCCTATTCCAGTGACAGTATACTGGCCAGGAAATGAGCCACTGCCATCAGCGAGGAGCGACTGGGTTGAGCCAGAAATAATTTCATGAGTTGCCGGAACCAAAGGACCATACACACCCATTGGCAAAAGGCCTTCGCCCTCAGCATTGGCAATCGCGTCCGAGACCTTAACACGAATATATTGTGAGCGGTTGTCGTTATCACCAAATTCACGAACAACGTTGTTCGTACTATCGAAATCGTAGTGTTTATCTCCAATCACTCTCCCAATATATTTAGGCGATGTGGGCCTTAAGTCGACGCCAGAGAAGCGCTCCAGCACGGTGGGGTTATTGTCACTATCGGCGGAGGCGCGGACGACAACAGAAAAGGTGCCGTATTGATTGTACTTATCCGTGGGTGGCTTGATGTCTTGAATAGAAATCTTGATGTCGCGGTTTGCAACCTCACCGTTGCCCGGGTCCTGGGTGCGTCCAGCGCCACCGAGAGCGTAAAAACGGAATAACTTTTCTACATGTGAAGTAGGGTCAAAGTTCGCAGTCGTCCCGCCTCGGGTGTCTTGCGAGAAGAACCACTGCGTGCCGGCAGCTTTTGCCGCCTGTTTATGATTGGCCCATTTGTCAACTGCAGTGCTCGATCCCTCAAGAGCCAAAATCGTTCCTAGGAAGTTCGAGCTATCCGTAGCCAAAGTACCGGTGATAGCAAGCTTGCTATTTTCACCGTTTCTTAGGTTGGACTCAAAAGTTTCTCCAAGCCAGTAACCGACAGTCGAGCCGGCGGGGGTTACATCTGCGTTTGTCAAAGTGGGATTAGTGTTAAAGACTTTACGAATAAAGTTGCTTGAATCGCGGTCGAAGCTAAACTTAGCAGTCTTCTCAACGTCCGCGGCGCTATCTAAAACCTTGGCGGTGAAGCTTAAACCACTATCACTTTTAATCCAGGTTGCAGCAGAGCCCGCGATTGTGGTTGCCTCTCTGGACGTTCCGTCAAGAACGACAGCGCCGTTGTTAACATACCAGACAGCAGCAAGGGTACCCGTAACAGCAGGGCCGGATCCGCCGGAGAAGGCGCCGTCGGCGCCGGATGCGCCGTAGGCCACGGTGACGCCTGCAGGAGCCGTGACATCTGTGTTACCACCAACCCCTGAAGTGTCCTGAGTCAACGTAAAGGATGTTTCGCTAGTGTACGACGCAGGAGTGAGTGTCATGTTCAGTGCGCCGTCGGCTCTGGCGGCCTCTAAAGCAATATGTAGAGCTTGAGTGGCCTTTGCCGCGGTGGTGGCTAGTGCAGTACCAAAAGTCCAAGCATTACCAGCCCCCGTGGGCGCTTGATTATAGTTCATACTATTGCTAGTAGTGAATGTTAATGTGTCTCCATCAGCATTTATCAAGGTTAATATTGTGCTGTCCTCGTCCTCAAGCGCGTCGGTGCCACCGATTACAACAGTCGCTGCAGCGGTACCAGGGTATCCATCCGGATTTGGAATAACAAACAAACCATAAGCACCACCAGTCGAAGAAGCATCCGTACCGTGAGAAGTTTCAGTTCCACTAGAGTTTTTAGTACTCCAGCCGGCCTTACCTTTAAGGGTATCGGCGGCAGTCGATGCATCGTCGCCCAAAACACGGAAAACAGTGCAAGGTGAGTTATTTCTTAACCAAGCCTGCGCTGCATAAGCAGCATATGTAGGAGCGGTCGCGGCGCCGGTTCGCCAAATATCGCCGGCCGCATTGCCGGCTGAAGGGTACCCGAAGAGAGAGACAAATTCTTTAAACGAATTAACCTTTACAGGTCTGTTGGCTGGTCCTTTCGTAAAACGACCAATGATCATCGGGCCCATACGCTCTGGTAGGGCTGGTATGCCTGATTCATCAATCTCGTTCAGAAAGACCCCAGGTGAAATAAATTTAAACTTGTCAACTCCCATGTTTTTGCTCCTCAATGTTAAGCGAGTTCATTTTTGATGAACTTTTTCTTTAATAAATAGTCTTGCTTATTCACAAAATCCTTTAAAATCTAAATTGGCCGTCTTCATCCTGAACAACGATTCTTTCTCTGGCAAACCTTATTTGCACAGCATTTTCTCTTCGGACGACGCGTGGTTGTTTTTGATTCTTGTCGTCGCCAATAAGATAACCAAATACATTCATATTAATTGTTGTTTCATATTTCCTTTCTTCTGCCTGATAATTAGATATATTATTGTCTATTGTATAGTCTTCTTGAATGAAGGCCTCATATCTATTTGAGTTATACTCAACTATAACCATCTTATGTGCATTGGAGGCTCTTATAAAAGGAGCAAGCAGCTCATTCATTTGCTGCTGATATTCAGTCCTCAAAACAATTTTATATCCAACATCAACGTAAATCGGTATTGGGATTGTTAAAGTATCATAAACAATTTTTTTGTTTTTCTTGTTGCGATATATTGGATAATTCTTTTGGCCCCTTCGACGATGAGAGTCAGCATTAGCAAAGTTTCTAGTTTTGTCTTGATTGATGACCTTATTTATAGTTAAATAACCGCCCTTAAGGTCACCAACAGGGTCGACCTTCGCATATGGAATTACCCTGCTCTTTTCATCTTTTTTAACCGAGTCGCGTTCAATAGAAATAACCGGAAGGATAATCATTCCGGCCTTATCTCTGCGAATATCATCATCTTTAATGTTGTGTGCTCGCTCAGAGCCAGACCAAATAACTGGAGTTTTTCGGAAGCCCTTGTTTGAGCTTGTTTTTAAGTCCATTGTCTCATCGACAAATTTATACACCGCAAAATCAATATCTTCTAAATTAGATTTAAACCTCGGGACATCGCGAGAGGTCTTTTCTTCGTTAAGAGCCATCGAATAAACCCTCCCGTGACTTTATGCACTCTGCTGATATTTCTATTCTACGATCCGCCTGGCCGAAAAGTTCTTTTGGTTGTTTTAAAGTCGTTATTTCATAGTATCCGCTTCCATAAGCAATAAAATCTCCCTCGCGAACAAATAAGTTTTGATCCTCTGTTAATCTTCTCTTGTGAAAATGGGCTATCAACTTTGTTACCTTGTCAATACCGTATTTATCCGTTCTAGTTTCTTCACCTTGAAACTCAATTAAGGCGTGGACTCTTATCGGGGGCAAAAATGTTTTCACTATCGCCTCATTATATAAAGGATGGAAACTGGTGTGCTCCAAATCAATAGGATAGTATGCAACAACCTGGCCAATTACTCTTTCGATTAATTCATCATTGACTTGTTTAACCAAGTCTCGTTCTTTTTCACCAAGAAAAAGAGGTGGAGGCGGACTCGTTGGCTGGGACCATTTATTTTTTTCACTCGCCATTTTAAGTTATCCTACGTATACGAAGTAAGGGAAGGTTTTAGCCACCTCGTTGGTGTTGGTTGTAATGTTCTTTTGAATTTCTGTAATTTTCTCATACGTCAACTCGTCAAGAACCTTTTGTAGTTCCTCTCGAAGCAACTTTTGTTCTGCTTCGGCCGAGGTGATTAAGTCTTTGCCATTTAAAGTAACGCTGTCGCCAGGAATCGGAATTGCACCGAATTTAGATCTAATCTGACCAAGAGTCTCTTTTGAGAGAGCAAGAGCAAACCTGCGAATCCATTGTTTACCAACTGAGTTGATATTTTTAAACGGCAGGTTGGCCAATGGCAATGTACTCATATTATTAACACCCTCAACGCCACTTTCTCTATCACTTTGCTCTTCCCATGGGTCGTCGTCAACAGAGAATTCGAACCATATTTTTTCTTGGCTCATGCTAGAGGGTATTGGGAAAATTTTTAAATTATTATTTTTTATCTCGTAAGAATAATGAGAATTTCTTGTGTAGATAGAGTCTTCGTAGGCCATTGCTTGCAGTTTATTATGCCAAGGGGGGATAACCTCCCAAGTTGAATCGTCCGCATACATACCATACGTCGACATATTGCCAACAGCGTTCATTCCTCCATAATAACCATAAAACCTCCACATTGCATGAGGAGTTCTATAATATACTCTGCGAATATTGACCCGGTTATTACCTACTTTGTTATAAAATAAAGAATCGCTATCAGTTGCAGAGCTTGAAATAATAGATTGCAAATCGTAATCTTGCTGTGATCGTGTGGTGTTGAATGAAGCAGAATAAATTGGAATTGTGCCCCCTAAACCAACCTCAGTCGCCGCAAGGTCCATGGCCCTCTTGCTATATCCCAACTTAAATTTGGGAAACTTAGTCTCTACATTATCAGTCTTTGAGTCGTCTGTTCTTTGGCCGTCCGAGTCAAATGTGCCTGTTGTTGCGCCGAGGGAACTATGAAGTATATTCTTTGTCTGATGGACATTAACAATATAAGAATACTCTAATACAGCCTCTTCGTAGGCAGCATAAATATTGCCAACTGTCAACTCAATATCTAATACATCGCCTCCAAGCTTCTTATACGTGTAAGTAACCTGGTCAGCTGCGCCAGTTATAAAGTTATTATCATATAGATCGGCGGTGGTGGTGACATATAACCCAAAAGGATAATGTGTAGTTGTGCCGGCACCATCAGTGCCCGTTCCGAGGGCTCCTGTCGCGGGCAGTCTGACTGCTGATGTCTGTGAGCTTGGTGTTAAAGTAGGAACTGCCATTCAATTAAGTCTCCTTATCACTATAAATAGTTGGGAGACTTTGTTTTATCCTTCGGAGCTTGACTTACATAAAACAAAACCCCACATTGAAATTCCAAGGTGGGGTTTTTCTCACTAACTTTGTTAGTTTACTTTTCTTTTTTCTTATAAATCTTGGGCTTGATAGAGGCCTTCTTCTTTGGTGCAGGTTTAGCTGCTTGCCTCGCGGCCTCTTTCTTTTTACCATTTACAACCATTGCAGGCATAATATTAATCTCCTTTTATTAACTTTCAACCACAGCGTCGGCGCCGGTGGTGACCTCAGTTATAATTTTGCTATCAACAGTATACCAATGATCGCCATCGCTGACCAATTCAAGATAAGAGCCGGGGTGTATATCGGTGACTAACTGAATTTCGTCATGTGAACTACCATTCAACTGGTTAACCACCATGGCGTTGGATGCATCGTCATCACCATTATCGAATTGAATAACTGTTCCCTTAATAAGTTCACTAACTGAGGCTGTTTTAATTATACGGGATCCGAAAGTATCTTCAAGAGTCCAAACAAATTTGAAATACAACCCCTTTTTTGCAGTTGGCAGTGTACAAGTTTTATTTGAAGTAGCCATAACAACGTCAATTAAGACAACAGCGCCGCTGTCAGTCTCGACAAAAGGGTGTGTAGAAGAAGTCCATGATCTGGTAGCATTGGTACCATCAAGCGCGGTTGATGAATCCAAATCTTGATTTCCCCAAGTCATATATCTTAGTTTATGTGGATCTAATGCTGGTCTTACTTTGCTCATTGTTTGTAAACTCCTTAATATTGTCTAGGAAAAGACATGTCTTAATGTTGCTATATGTTGACCGGTGATATACCAGTGCGATCCATCTGATGTGCAATCAATCATGGTACCAGGTTCAATGTTGGCTGCAAGGGTTAAGATGCGGTCACTGGAGAGGTCTGGGTACTGAGTGGAAGCGCCTGTTTGGACCATAGCCTTCGTTACGTCGGCGCTGTTGCTGTCATAAAAAATAACACGACCTTTAAACAGCTCGGCGGCCGCGCTGGTTTGGATTACCGTGCTCGCAGCGTCCTCCGCCACACCAAATACAAATCGGAAATAGGCTCCTTTTGATCCCGGGACGCCGGCGACAGCTGGTAAAGTTATGGTACGAGTTGCAGACGCGGCTGCAGTGAAAATTACAGTTGCGCCGGACTCCGGTAGAGAAAAAGCCTTGCTGGTGTCACCATGAGTTATAACCTTTAATCTTGAACTTTGAGTATTTGCTTTTTGTGATCTTGCCATTTCTAATTAACTCCTAAAATTATGATGTTGCAACGGTGACACCAGTTGGTGACCCAATGGAGTGATTTTCCATCGAATACCATTCTGAGCCGTCTGAAATAAATGTGATATACGTGCCATCGTACATATTGTTCCCGTAAGTGATAGAAAGATCGTCGGTGCCGTTCAAAAGACCGGCGGCGGCGACAATATCCTGACTGTAATCGGCGGCGTTTGAATCCCAATGGAAAACATGGCCATTGAGAAATTCTCCCGATTGTGCTACAATTTTCCAAGTATTTCCTGATTCGCGCGCCATAAAAAGAATTCTGACCCAAGCCCCCTTGGAGGCAGAAGGTAAGGTGATTGTTCTATTTCCTGTATCGGCCGTGATTATATAAGTTTCACCGCTTTCAAGACTGGTGGCGGATGTTCCACCTTGAGGGCTGGAGTCTCCGGTCAAAGTACTCATTGTCTTGTTAGCCGTTCCGTCTAAAGTTTCGACTCTTCGTCTAGATGCATTAAGAAACGGTCTTCCTGCTTTAGCCATAATTTTTGTCTCCTTAAATTACCGGCAAGGGAGGTCTTGCCTGCTCATACTATAAATAGTGTATATACCATTTAAAAACCAAAAAATCTCAAAAATTGATGACGATATTTTTTTGGCCAACTCGTATTTTGATATTAAAAAACCCGCCAAGAGAGAACTCAAGGCGGGTTTAACTTAGATTACTCAGTAAGCAGACTTAGCTGCCAGACTCACCAAGCAAACCGCGAACCACGACGAGGCCGTACATATCAGGACGGACCATCTTCTTGGCATAACGGGTCATGACACCCTTACGCGGCACGAAGTCTTCCGTACCAAAGATGGTAGGCGTGACCTGCAGCGGCACGTATGGAGCGTACACATAGCCACTCTCCAAGAAGCTGCCGCCCTTGCGGCCCACGAGCAGGAGGTTACGAGGGAAGTATGGATCAACCCAAACGTCCCACTTCTTACTCATGCTACCGACGTTGACAGCACCAACGCTGCCCTTATCGGCATCAGCAGTAACGCTGGCGCGGAATCCAGAGGTAAACTCAAGGATGTTCGCAACTTCAGGTGAGGTCACCAGGAAGTTCGCGCCACCGCGGAGAGTCTTTCTGTGGATCTGAGCAGACACGTCATTAATAGTCTCAATGAGAGTCTCATACCACTCGCTAACCGTACCGGTGAAGTCCGGGGCAGCTGCTGTGGCGCCAAGCTCAGCACCAGTTGTGCGGTCTACGAACAAGCCAGGCGAACGCGACCAGTAATACGTACCAGCAGTGCCACCCTCAATAAGGTCGTGAAGAATCTCACGATCGATCTCAAGGGCAATGTGCTCCGAGAGAATCTGCGTAAGCTCAACTTCCGCATCGAGGTTGTGATAGGCATTGAGGTCCTGACCAAGCTCGGGCGACCACTTCGCCTTGAGCTTTTTGGTCTGCGCCGTAACAGCGATCGACTCAACTCGAATATCGATTTCGGCAATCTCATTCTTGCTGGTGTTATCACCATAGTTGCCAGTGCCGGTCTTGGGCTCTTCAAGTGGCCACGGTGTTGAACCAACAACAGAACCGACAGCATCTCCAGTGCCAAAGACATCAGCAACAGGGTATGTTCCTGTAAGTGCGCCGATGGTCCCGATGGCACTAGTATCGCCAGAATAAACAGTAATGGTAACAGTGTCACCGGAGATACTAGTCAAGCGACGGACGATGCTCGGGGTATTAGCCACGGCGACGCCGGCGGTGGTGGATAATCCAGCACCAGACTCTTGAATGGCACCAACAGCGTCCTTGTTAAGATCACTAGGGGCAGTAAAAGTATGCTGCTCGACATAGTGAGTTGGGTTACCAAGAAGATCGGGATCCCAACGAACAAGCTTCTTCTGTGCATCGGTGAGCGAGGAGATCAAAGTGCTATCCAGCGTCTGGCTGGTAGCCAAAGTCATCGCGCCCGTTGCATGTGAATACATGTTGGCCAGATTGTAGAAACCGCCGCCATCTTCTTTGAGGTCGGTGACACCGGTCTGGATCTGACTACCGGTCACGCCGCCGCCATAAATCGATTTATTAGCGGGTTGGCCGCCGCGAAGAAACTCAGTGGTGAAGTCCAGGAAGAAGATGAGGCCCGAGGGCAAACTCATCGGCTGAACCGACACGAGGTCATTAGCTAAGAGGCCGCCGAAAACACGACGGACAATGGGAAAAGCAACACTGGCGAAACCTTCGACGTCACCAGCTGCCATGGACGAAGCCTCTTTCAGAAGCTGCGAGGCTTGGTTCTCCAAAAGGCGAGCCATGCCATTTTTCTTGGAATCATCAGTGATACCCTCAAGAAGTCCAGTAGCTTCCCACTTATCAAGCAGGGCAGCACCTTCTCTCTGGAGGGATCGACTTTTGATACCTTCAGTAAGTTTTTGTAAAACAGACATTTTTTAAATCCTCCTTATATATTGATTATTGATTGTCTATTCCCGCAAGGGATTTCCAACGATTATACATTGGATTAATTTTTTGCCCAGTAGAAGAATCGTTTCTTCTGCTTGACAAAATCATTGAAGAACTCTTTTGAACTGCCTCACTCAGTGAATTTGGCTGCGAATTGCGAGAGGTGCTGCCCACTGTGTTATTGAGTGTTTCAAAAATTACTTTAGCTTCTTCAATAGTTTCGGCGTTCAAAATAGACTCGACAAGCTTGCGCTTTTGTCGCTCATTCATGGAGTCGCTATTAAGTGCCTTATTTTGGTATATTAGTTTTGCGTTATTCAGATTGGATTCTTGTAATTTCTTATCCAAAACTAAAACTGTGTCTCTTAGTTTAATCATATGCGTTTTTGCTTTAGAAACAGATTCTTGTAGTTTGTTGTTCTCCTTTACCAAGGATTCGTTAACAGAATCTAACTCTTGCATGGCTTTGCGCATGGCCGCTCTTTGTTCTCTAACCTCGGAGTCTTGCTCAAGGGCCAATATTTCCTCCTCAGCGAGGTCAACTTCATTCTGGGGGGTACGCAGCCATCCGGATTTAGCGCGGGTACCTGGAACATCAACTGTAAGTTTTTCAGCGATGGTATCGAGCAAGCCCTCGTCTAGGTCCATATCTTCATCCAAGTCCTCTTCATAAGGATCCCCTTCCTCGTCCTCTTCTGTGGTAGACAGCATCTCTTCAAGTGCTTTGTCATCGATCACGGCAAGCTCTTCTAAATTGTGCTCGTGGAGTTGAGGGTCGTCAATGAAATCACCGTCAAAACGCATAGTCTCGTTTAATTTAGTGATTTCTTCAAATAATTGGTCCAAAGGAATCTCAATTTGGTCATCGTTCTCAGAGGTTACGGCCAAAGGGATATTTTCCATCACGGTCGTAACCGCTGGTTCGGTCGCAGGCCCTTCAGCTGCCGGAGCTTCTATTCCCATGTCTTCACTAAACTCAAGTGTCGGATCTGTGCCTTCGTCCTGCTCAAGCAGGGTCTCGATGGCACCCTTAATCTGATCTGAGTATTTTTCTAAAACTAATGTTTCTGCATTTTTAACCGCAGCTTCTTTTAACGCCTCTGCATCGACGATAGCTTGCTCTAACATTGTAGACATATGAAGACTCCTAGGATTTCTCTATAATAAGTAGTATTGTAAGGATTTAAATTCCAATTTTTAAAAAGGAGGCCGAGGGGAAGGCTGTGCCTAAACCCTGCCCCCTACTTTGGCTGTTTTATCTCTTGTTGTACCTAATATGCTTTTTTGGTTACCTGGTGTGACACCTAGTGTCTTAGATTGTGTTGTTCCTGCTGCATATACGATTTTTGGCGGGGACGCTCCACCGGTCCAGCCTCCCGAGCCGACGACCCATGGCCCATGAGATGCCTCGACATCAGCGTCATACTGAGCGTCGTGGTCATATTCCAATATTACCAAAGAAACGAGGTCTTCGTTTTGCATAGCGTCGGACAAAGCAGCAGTACCTGTGATTGGTTGATATGCATTCGCGGCGGGGTAGACAGTCATGACAGATCCTGTCAGAAATTTACCGTATATGCTCCCTGTGAAAGCCGAGCCTGACACCCAGCCGTCAAAGTCATTATAATTTGCATTATTTAAAGCAGCAGTGCTGGAAGTGAGATTAGCTTTGTAAACTATGATATTCAGCGCGTCGCTCGCGGCCCTGCCATATATTTGCAATGAAGTGGCCATCGTACCGGTGACCTCAAGGAGTGGCGCTGTGTCGATTCCCGATGTATCAAATACTAAATATGATCTATAGTACGAATGGCCGCGCGCGGCGTGGTACGCATGGCCCGGATAGATCTGACAACAGGGACTACTAGGGGGGTTGCTGTATACGATGTTGCCCAGGTCCCTGTCCCGGGCGAGATCACCATCTGGGCCGGCGTTGGTGTTGGCGACAGTTTCAGCTAAAGATGCGGTTAATTCAGCCATTCACTATGACCTTCGGCAAATAATATTTATCACCGTTGTAATAACGGTTGTCTGGAGGATTGGCATTCATCTCCTCATAAATAGTATTTTCGAAGTTATAGTAGCTTTTCTTTTTTGGCAAGCTGTTCCAAAAAGTTATAATTGTGCCTGGTTTTGATAAACTCAATAATGAGTTTTTAAGTAGATGTAAGTTGGGATCGCGAAAGCCATCGTAGAATATGCCGTCATAAACACTGAGGTTGTTTAAATTTTCATACCAGTCACCTCGGACAATATTGACATTTGGTCTATCTGTCGCCCACTCTTCAAGTTTTTCGATAATTTGGGGGTGGATCTCAACAATTGTATGAGATTTGGGACTTTGTTCTTGAATGTAATTTGCTGATATTCCCATTCCAAAGCCAATTTCTAGAATGTCACCACCATTTTCACATACGACCTCGGCGTGACGCTTCATAAGGTGATCTTCCCAGTCCATCATTACCTCTTCTAAGGGTATTTGGGATGATAGGCCACCAGGTAACACTGGAATGATTCTATCTTCAAGAAATTCAAGCTTCATGTGCTTGAATTCAGGCACTTGAATCAATATTGCCTTTGGTTGCACTAAGTCACCTTAAGAATTATGCTATTTCAACCCAAGTTGAGTCGGGATCAAAGTAAATCAATACGTCTGTACTGTCTTGGATTGCATAGCCAACAACACGGACAAAATCACCCGTACCAGACGGCGCTGTAAAGTCTAAATGACCAGCAGTTGTGGAAACATATATGGGTAATCCTGGACTGGCGTTGCTGCCTGGAACATTTAGAATCTCCGTACTTGGTATTCTTATAAAGCCTTTTATGAGGACACCTACAGATCTCGCATTACCCAAGCCAATTCCAAGCATCTGTGAAGCACCTGTGGCGACGGCATCTGCATCTGTTTGATTCCAGGTGCCATCTGTGTGTAGAAAATATAATTGGCCAACGGTAAGAGTATCGTCTGCGCCCGGGGACAACTTGATTACAGTTCCACTCCATTCACCATCAGTGTCAAATTGACCCATTGAAAGAGGTGCGGTTGTGGCAAAATCGTGTGTGGTGCGGATCGCGCCGGCGGTTAAAGCAATTTCACCTGCAGTGGTAGGGTTTAAATTAATATCTCCATCAATAGTAAAAGTTAGATCAGCAGCTGCGGCGGCATCATCGACAGTTGTTATGGTTAAGTCTCCATTTGTACCAACAGCCAAAGTAGCATAATCAGAAGCGTTGTTGGATAACTTAAGATGGGTACTAGTACCAAAGACCTCAAGTTGGGAGTCTGGGTCCGCAACGCCGATGCCGACGTTGCCTGCGGAGTCTATGGTCATCTTTTGAGTATTATTTGTCGTGAAATATAATGAATTTGCGTAATCTCCACCATGCCTATAACCGATTCTTCCTATATCAGTATCGTCTGCATCTCCAAAATAAATAACCCCACCGGCAGGGTCCAGCAAAGTTATCGCGGTACTGTCATCGTCTTCTACAATAATTCCGTTTGCTTGTTCCCCAGTAACAGTAACGCTTCCGGCGGCCGCCTTTAAGATATGAAGGCCTCCATCTGGGCTCGCTGTTCCGATGCCGACTCTGTTATTTGTATAATCATATACAAAATTGTCAGAACCACTATGAACAGAGCCTGTTGCAAAAATAACGTGCGTATCGTTGCCGCTGCCTATATGAAAAGAGCTGGAAGATAAGTCGCCCAAAATAATAGAAGCAATTGTATCTTCGAAAGCAAGTTTTTTCCAAGTGCCCGGGCCATCGGCAGAAGCAGAATAAATGCACCAGTCGCTTAAGGCCCAACTACTATATCCGTCAACAGAAAACGTTCCGGCGCCTGTGACTTGCCAGTAATCTCCAGCAGAAGCAGTTATATTTGAACTGGAGCTATATCCAGTCGATGGAGAGGTCCCAGATAATAAAGTAGTGAATGGGCCAGATGCCGCCTCAGCCAAACCGCTGCCTGTTGCTGCGTTGCTGGTTGCATTCCAAAAACCTTGAAATCTTGCTGCCCCTAAATATGCTATACTTCCTGATGCTACTGGCACTGATTAATCTCCGTTAAAAATTATATCCGTATAACTTAATTACAAACTTGCCGGCTGTATATGTGCCGCCGCCGGATATGCCACCTCCATAGAGGAATAAATACTTGCCATTTAAATCTCCATAATTTGTGCTAAGGCCGGCGTTCATAGATTTTCCTATAGACCAAGCAGCGCCAAGATCGACTAAGACTTGAAAACCTGCGTCAAGAGTAACGTCGTCACCCGTGTCTGGTGCAGCAGAGATTGCTGCTAAAGCGATGTCGGCCTCGGTGGTTGGCGTGCCGGCCGGCGTTTCAATACAGCCCATTTCTGCTTTGTAAATAACACCGTTGACATCAGTTGTCAATTGCGTAATATAAGAATTAGTGCCGGAGTTTTCTCCAATTGTGGCGCCGCGGCCCGCAGTGCTATACAAATCTTCGATGTCAATCAAGATTGTTGTAATGTATTCCTCGTTGATTTTCGCAACGAAAGATTCCATTGATTTAAGGCCGGCAAATCCGCTGCCTGTTGTTCCTAGAGTCTTGCTGCGGACTTTAAAGTCGGTGTCTACTTGTGATGGGTTATATCCTGCTCTGCGTGCCATTATTTATTAACTCCTATATCTTACGGATCAGTTAAACCAGAACCAGTCAAAGCATACATTGAACTAGTCGGTATATTTGTCAGCGAAGCATATATAAAAAACCCAGCGCCGGCGCCGAGGGTGGTACCAGCGGCAGTAGATACATAAACCTCTTTGCACTTCACATCAAACTCTTGTGAATCCTCTTCGCTGTCAAAAAAAGCATAGTGATAACCACCAGCAACATCACCATCTGAGCCGGTTGAAACAAAAGAAACCTTAAGCTGGCCAGGAGCCGTGACAGACCCTGATAAAGTTACAGTGACTTTTTTTGTAATGTATGGAAAAGATATTTTATGTTCATGGCCAGAAATTAATAGACCACCTGTCATGAATGGGTGTCCTGAAATTTGATAAGAACCAACATTTCTCAGACCTACTGTCGGGATGTTTGCCATTTTCTATTCTCCTACTTTATATCTAGTTCTTTGTTTCGTTCTGCCTCAGCTTTTCTTGCTGCGGCCTTGGCTCTTATTTTTGCCTTTCTCTTCTTGACAGAAGGCTTTTCATAAAATCGTCTATCTAAATAGTCTTCTAAAACTCTTTCTTTTTTGACCTTTTTCATAAATTTTCTAATTAAGCGATTTTGATCCCCTCGGACCTCTTCTAATCTAACTTCAACATTGATTGCTCTTCTAGATCTAGACATTTTTAATTCCCCGCCAAGGTCTTCCATTTGCCACTGGCTATATTCATAATCCCTGATATGTCGACCCCTTTATCTTTGGGCGAAACACCAGAGAGAGCGCCTTGTCCGGAAGATTCTTGAGGAATATCTCTTAAACCCTCAAAAATCTTACTATTTAGGCCAGTTGATTCATTCAGTTTCTTAATTCTTTCTTGTCGCTGCATTTCCAGTAAGTGCTCTTTTTCTCTTATGTCCACTTGGGACATTTTTGGCTTTTTTGCCTCGACTATCACTGGGGCACCCATACCTTGGGCTACTTCAGAGACAATCTTAGAAAGAACTCCTTCTTCCAGAATAACTTCCTTAACAGCCTCTTTAATAAGGGGTTTTAACATTTTTTTAAATTCACTTGCTTTCATTCTAGCCTCTCAATATTGAATCGATTAAATCATCGACTTTATTACTTTTTGATTCTTTTAAATAAACATCGATTCCAGTACCAATATCTGGTTTGTTGTCGGGAGATAAGTAGGCACCGGGCGTAGAGGGTTCGGAAACCATATCAAAGCAAATAAGTTGGAAATCGTCCTCGACGATCGTTTCCCCCTTTTCTTTTTTTACTGAGCCTAGGCCTCTTGAAGAAATACCCAACTTTACATTAGCCTTGACTAATTCCTTAAGTACTTTACCAGACGGAGTATCGAGCACTTCAAACTTGCCCATTACACTATCGCCTTGCCACCACATCTTAACTGCTAAATGTGAGGAGTTCTTAAGATTGACCACTGAATCGTCCGGATGGTCGAGTTCCCCCAAAGATCTCCTCTCTCTAATCGCTTTTTGGTAATTATTAACCTCGCGGTCTAAGGTTTCTTTCTTATAAACTCGACCATTGCCATTTTTTGTGCCTGCTTTTTGGCATATACCCACAAGGTATACTGCTCCATTAGACACATTATGCCTTTCTGATTCAGTCAATACATCAATAGGGCAACGGCCCTCTGGGCATAACTCAAAATATTCTTGTAGCAGCACTTTTGACATTTTTAAACCTTATTCTTCATTACCAGAATTTGACTTCATGCCTTTTTGGCCCCAATTTTTAGGGTACTTATTAGCAACTTTCCCAACATTTTTAACTCCCCAAGTGCCGCCTCCAGGCCCATGGCCAGTGGGGGCGCTTGAGTTCTCTTTAACAACTTTCTTCTCAGACATTTTAAATTCTCCTTATAAAATGGTTATTGCGAGGCTCGCCCTCGCGGGATATGGCTGCCGTTACAGCAACGCCTTACCTCTGGAATATTGCGCTTTCTCATTTTTCATCACCTCCTGTTGTATTTCTTAATTTTAAGCCAAAATCGTCCAGTATCATACTTAAGAAATAACTTGAGCCTGCGGACAAGCTACCCAAAAGTAAAGCATTTATTAAATTGTAGTCATAGGTAAATAGTTCTGTAAAACAATTGATACTCCACAAAAACACCCCCACCCAAAAGCCTAAACATAAAGGGCAGCGGAAGAGTTCTCCGAGCTTTCCTTTTTTCGGCCGAATCGAGCTAAGTATTGAACCGTAAATTAAGATATATGTCATCCCGTAGGCGCATAAAATAAAATAAATTAATCCCACATATCACCTATATTCTGTAGATACTATGAATGCCATATTTTATCATCTTGGGTGGCAAAGAGCCCTTTTCGGCGGCGTGTAAATCTGGAGTAAGTTCAGTATACTCGTCCGTTTCTGGTTCAAGGAGGTTTTGTTCCGCATCCTTCTCAAACTTCTCCATATCCTCGTAATATGGCATCTCATCTTCTATAAATTTAGATAGGGCATAAAGTACATACTGAATTTTATCGCCCTTAACGGCATCAGGAATTAGGCATTCCATGGACATAAAGAGATTGCCGGCTTGAATAGCATTAGCATCTATCACACCTTGACGAGCCAAATATTTAAATAGTCGACTCTGACTTTCGTATACCTCGTCGTCCAACTGCTCTTTGGGCAGCGCCACGATTTTATTACTCTTCATATATATAACGATGTCCATGTCTGGATGGTCAGAAACTATGATATTTCCATCAATCGTTTTCCGGGCCTTAAGAAGGATTTTTTCAACCTTCTTGTTATCAATAATAATGTTAAGTTTAAGAGGCATTACTTATTTATCTCTTGCTCTAAAGCTTGAATTTTCATCACTTCGGAAATTAAATCTTTATCCAATTTCCTTTCGTTATAAATATTAATCCGTTCAACAATTTTTTGAATTTTCTTTGTGTCTTGGGGCTTGTTGGACTTGGCGTATTCGCTCAAATTTTGTTTGAGACGGTCGATCTCTTCATATAAATAAACTTTAAGGCCGATCCCACCATCCTGGTAAGAGGTAATATATTTGTTCAACAGGGTTTTTTGATTTTCCTGAAGTGCTTCGGAATATTCATTATTGAATCTTTGAACGAACGTTTTAATAGCCAAGTTATTAACATTTGGGAATGGCGCGCTATCTTCTTCGACCTTCATCAAATTTTCAATAAGCTTTTGTTCCAGCAAAACCTGCTTCTTGGGCGGAGAGTCTTTAAAAATAACTTGATTTACCGTAGCAATTCTTTTAAACTCAGTTAAGAAGTTATTCCAAAACTTCGGACCGATGGTTTTATTAATTTTATTAATCAAATTGGTTTGAATATTAAAAACTTCTTTTTTATTTATTTTCGAATACTGGCCTTTAGCCTCTGAAATTAACTTTTCAATTGTATTTCTGTCCAGGCCGGCTAAATCATCAAAAGATTTATAAATTTCTAATTCTTTCTTGAGCGCTTTACCCTTGCTAAAGAACTCTTTTAAAATAGACATAACTTGGTTTTTTCTATCTTTGTTCTTTGACTCGTATAAGACTGTCTTTGACAACTCTTTAATAAGACCTTCATAAATAAAAGCGGTATTTCTTTTTTTATTATGTTTAAACTTCATTTTCATTATTCTCCAGAGAATCAATCAATTTTCTCACATCGACGGTTTCCTGAAAAAGCTTTTTCTCCTGCTCATCATAGTAATTAGCTTCTTGAGACTCAGAAAATCTCCAAACTTGATCCAAGTCTGATTTTCCAGGGTGAGTGGCGCGTTTGCCTTGGCCAGAAAGGCCGGCTTGGGCGCGCCGGTGTTGAACTCTTCCAGTTCTACGATCTCCGCCGCGGGCAGATCTCGGCACATACCATTTACCCTTAGACCTTGAAGTGGTCGTCATGGGCCGGCCAGAGTCATCCCTTTTAGCTGGAGCTTCTTCTGCGCCGGCGGGTCCTTCACCGCCCTCTGCGCCGGGAGTGGCCAATAATGGCCCCTCTTCTTCCGCCGGCGGCTCTTCGATTGCTTCTTCACCGCCCATATCCATGTCGACGTCGCCCATGTCCCCACCGCCCATTTCGTCGCCGGCTAAAGCACCAGTCAGGCCGGCGTTACCTTCGGCGGCAGCTGCTTCACCAACTTGCTCAAGAGCGAAGTCGTGTTTCCTGTCATAATACATTTCAGTTTGCATTCTATCAAATTCTTCTTCATTAACGTTAAGAATGTTCTTGGCAACCCATCTTCTGCTGAAGTAACCTTGCGAAGCACCATCTGCTGCTTCAAATCTTGCTTTCCAGTGTTCCAATTCTTGCAATTCTGCTAATTTAGAAGGATTATTTAGGGCCAATTTAAAAGATAATAAATCGTTACCCCTGTATCCCATTGTAAACAAATGAATAATCGCAATTTTTTCTAATTCTGAAACAACAGAACGCTGTAACCTCTGAATTGTTCTCGCAAATCTAATATCTTTTTGAGCCAACGTCGCTTTGTCCTCGTCGGCGCCGTCACCTCTAGAGAGATATGACATCGGTACTTTTAAAGCGCTAAAAAGCTTGTCTCTCAAATATTTAACATCATCGATGTCGCCAGTATATTGACCTCCGCCAATAGTCGTAATATCGGTACCAGATTGGCCGCCGCGGACAGGAATATAATAATCTTCTTCAATACTTAATGGGTTATACCTCAAGTCAACGCGGCCGGATGTAGCATCAACAATTTGATTACGTTTCATTTGTGTCATAACTTTTTGCATATATTGTTCGACATCTTCTGGTGGGATATTCCCAACATCAATCTTAAATAAGCGACGCTCGGGCGATCGAACAATACGATAGGCCATTACAGCGTCTTCTAAAAGAGTTAATTGTCTCCAAATTCTTCGGGCCGGCTCAAGCACAGAAGTGCCGTATGGGGTAAATTTATCATTGCCTAAGACGCGAAAGTGTGCAACCTGCCAATTCTCCAAAGTCATACCAGCAGGATTCCATTGATATTGAATGTAATTAGGGTTGTCTTTGTCCTCTCCTTCAATTCTCTCAACCTCGTTAATTGGAAGGCCAATAGTATTTTTGACACCCTCATCTTGCTCAATATCTAAATAGAGAATAAAATCACCGTACTTACACATCGAGCGGCACCAGCCATATAAATTGTGTTCAACATTTAAAACATTATACAATAAAGTTTCTACAACCGACTTGATTTCTTGGTTACTACAATTAATGTTTACTATCGGCCGATATACTGAAAATGTCGACATCTCGTCAGCATATATGTCTAAAGAAGAAGCAATCTCCGGAGTATATTCCATCTGATCAAAGTCAACATACCTATCCATTCGATTTTGATTCTGATAGTAATCTGCCTGTAGGGCGTCGTACACTTCCCCATATGCTGATTTTTTAAATTCTTGTCCGCTGGCTGATCGAAAGCGCGAACTATACTTATCTAGCCTTCTTTTTTTAAGCTGTCTCGTATCCTGGCGGCGATATTTGACCATGGGCCCGGAAAACAGTTTTGTTAATTGCCTAAAAAGAGGACTAATTGGATTTCTTGTTGTTTTTTTATTTATTGGAGAAGCCATTTTTTATCCCTTTAATAACCACAAGAAATCTTGATGGTCCTTGATATTGCTCTGTACCTTGCTGTCTCTTCGCACTTTTTCATATTGAGGCATACCTGATATAGACGTGCTTAGTTTCTTAGCTGAGACTGATGCCATAGATGACAAAAATGCCTTTTGATATGCAACGGCTCTCTGGTTAACAGCAAAGGCCGTGTCCTTGACCCAGCAACCAATCGCTACAGCCATAATTAAATCATCATTGTGTTTTTTCATTGCTTGTGCTTTACCATTGTGCCAAATAAAAGTCTTCATTTCGTTATACAGACGCCTGGACTTAATTGTAATTAGTTTATTTCTGACAAACTCTTCCATTTTAGCTACGATAAGGGGCCTCGTCTTCATTGTGGTTGAAAAACCTGGGATAACTCCGGACATTTCTGCTAAGTGCGGCTCTACTAATTCATGAGTTGATTTCCTTGAATAATATATATTAGGATACCCCATTTCTTCAAGCTTGTTAAGTACCGTCCAACCAACAGAATTATTTTCCACCACAGCCATGCACCCCCCAAACTCTTTTCCAGTTTGAAATACTAAATCGGCAAAAATATCTGGTGTGGGTTTACCTTTATATTCCGCAACTATTTCACTGGTCTCTAAATTAAAGATGTGGAAGGTAGAATAGTCCTGGCCATCACCTCTTGCCACGTCAGCAGACATAAAATATGACGCGGCCGGGCTGTATTCTTCCCAAATCCATAAATTTCTATCAAAACCAGTTTTATACTTTGGTTCACAAAGGCATGCCTGGATTCTTTCCATATCCTCGGGATGGAACACGGTCTCGCCAGACATATTAAAACTACACTCAAGCTCTTGAGCAATTTGACGGCGGGACATATTCTTTGTCTCCTTTTCAAACCATTCTTGATCTCTCTCCGGGTGTTCTTGCCATGGTAAAGTAATCATATAAAAATCGTTTTTCTCTATCTCTGCGTCAACGCAAGTTTTATGAAACCAATTACCAACACCATTAGGGGTTGACAGAGCGATGCAGCGGCCGCCAGTAGATAACGTAGGATACAGGCCTGTCCAAAGCTCATCCAAGCCCTCGACATGAGCGGCCTCGTCGATAACCAGCAGTGAAAGCGCTTCAGAACGACCAGCGTCAGAGCTAGTTGATGAAGCTTTTATCTGAGATCCATTAGTTAACTCAAAAGAAGTTCTATTATCAATCTCAATGCTAGCTATTTTCATCCATTTCGGTAGATGCCGATGAATTGCTTTGACTTTCTTAACTAGATTAGCTGCTGTGCCAAACTTTGTGGCAATAACCAAAACGTTTTTATCGCGGTGAAACATCATCATCCAAGCAACATAAGCAGCCGTAATGGTTGATATGCCAAGCTGCCTAGCCTTAAGAATCACAGTAAACCGATGATCATTAAAGGATTCAACTAAATCCGCTTGAAAATCATATGTCTTAAAAGGAATCAGCCCTCGCATGGGATGCGATATCTTCGCGTAATTATTAATAAAATACACGGGGTCCTTGCCAGACTTGATAACCTCTTTTAAGATTTGCTCTTTACTTAAAGAGAAGGCCACTATTAGGCTTCAGCTTTGCGCGTATCGTTCTTGGCTTTTGTACCAAGACCGCCTAGTTCTAGGAATTTCTTAAAATTCTTCTCCAGGCCATCGTTGGAGGGCTCTCCAATATCTTCAACGTCGCTCATGTTCCCAATTTCATAGTCTTTTCTGGCTGTGACAAAAACCCGGACACGGCTAGTTGATTCAACTCGTGCATCACACTCGCCCTTTTCTTTTAATGATAGAGTATTTCCAGTCACTTTACGATATTGCTTCTTCAAGTAACTGACTATATCCGACATGGTTTGTTCTAATTCGCTCTCTAAATCTTGAGCGTATACATCTTTTAATAATAACTCGGAATGATAGGATACTATTAGTGTCTTGCCGCTGCAGCGGACTTTACAACCATCGATAACTCTTTTGTCGAGCATCGGGTTACCTTCTTCTCTCTTGAGGCCAATCTTGATCGGCTCACCATTTTCATCAGCAGCTCCGTCATACATTCCAGCAGCGGCTTGGGAAATCCCTCTTAATATATCAATTACTTTTTGTGACATTTTTTGGTCTCCATCCGTTTAGCCATCGTTCTTCGCGGTCATCAACATACTGTATGAAACATTTACTACAACATTCGTATTTGTTAATGTATATGTCGTCATCTACTGTTTTTGTTTTCCTACCGCAAACGGGGCAATTAATAATTCCTTCTTTATTAAGTAGTTTCCGACTTATTAAAATACCGTCGTCATTTTCAACATAGCGCTCTTGTTCATATTTCTTTTGTTTTTCGACAAATTCTTTTAGCTGCTCAATATACTCTTCTTCTTTGGACTCGTCCCAGTGCTGAGCGGGGTTTTGAATTGCCTCTTCACCATATTTCTTTTTAATAGCCTTTTCCAGAGCAGCGATATAATTCAAATCCTTTTCTTTCATTTTGCAATTTCCACGCTCGCATAAAATATTGCCACAGATAGTATTATACCAAGTGCTACGCCTCCTGTTAACCACCATTCGGAATAATCACCAGAGATCTCGTCTCTCAGGGTATCGTTTAACATTGTAATTTGTTCGTCTTTTATTTTTATCGTCTCGTCGTGTATCTTTTTAAGGCCATCATACTCTACCTTCAGCAAATCAAAGGCTAGTCTTTTCTCTGATAATTCTTTAGCAAATTCTTTTCTTAGTTGTAGTTCTAGCTCCAACTTAAGATATTTGTTGTCGACCAGCATCTTCGACGATGCAACGGGATCCAATAAAACACCTGTATATGGAGCAGGCTCGCCCTCAACCAAGGATGTCACTTTACCATTCAAAACGGCTTCTTGACCATGGGCTGCAGATGGCGTAAGGATCATCAAAAAACAAATAAAAATGGATACTACTTTCATTCTTCCTCTTTATTCTTCTTCTTAAGATATTCAGCGCTTAGAATTTTAGCAATTTCTCTAGCTAAATCGGCCGGACGGCCTTTGAACTCCTCAACAACCTCCGCGACTTCTTCTCTCTTTTCAGCCTCTAATTCTTTGATCTTGATTTCGTGGGATTTCTCAATTTCTTGTAGAGCTTCTTTGTGCCCCTCAAGGATTTTCTCAGTTTCTTCTTTTCTATCATCAGATACCTCTTTTAATAAATCAATCTCTTTTTTGTAGTTCTCGCGTTGGCGAGACATTAAATCAAAAAGCTTGTCGGCCGCCTTTGTTCTAGCAAAGAACAGTAGAGCCATTAAGACTATTATAACAGGAAAATACCAATGGTGTTTAATCCAAGTCCAAGCTTTTTTCCAAAATACTGCTGTAAACATTCAGACACCTGATTTAGCTTTAAATTCTGCTATAGCATGCAGCTCTTTATACAAATTATAATTGTCTTCACCAAAAGCAAGATCTAAAACTTCTTTTATGGCTTCTAAAAGCTCAGGATATATTTCCTCGTTAGGCACATCTTGGCCGGCGACGTTGCGGCGTTGGCCCTCCTCGTCTTCACGGGCATGTCGTATCTTCCAATAATCATCCATTAATGCCTGTTGGTCTTTGAAAGGGACCCTACTTCCCGGTCCCATTGCGTCTCTTGCTGCCCATTCGGCGCCGCCTTCTGTTTTCGAGGCCTCTGTTAAAGAGTTCGCCAATTCTTCTTTAATAATTTGCTTTAGTCTCTGCTTTGTGATTTTCATTATATTACTCCCCTTGTATTTTGCGCCATGAGCGATTAATATAGTGTATTTTATTGCCCACATCCGCTAAAGTAATCGGTGCGTCCATATTGAAATCACTGACTGTCTCTAGATTTTTAACAGCTTGAAGCGCTTCATGAAGTGCGTCATTCGCGACCACAACCAGTTCTTGATTTTCTTCTTGGGGGCCCCACGTTGCAAAGTCATCTTCGTCGGCCGCGGCTTTTGCCACTGCTAAAACGTCTTGGGGATCGGTGTCTCCATCGCCGTCAACATCTGTTGTTTCATTTAAAACCTTTAAAAGTTCTTCTTTAATAATCTGCCTTAGTTTTTGTTTGGCGATCTTCATAGTTTGCTCCTTAAAAACTGAATTATATTCCAAGTTCATCTAAAACTTCTTCGATGGCGCCCTCAATACCAAGCCCCTCTTCGCGAATCAGCGCATTAACCCTGTCAAGGGCGCTCTGCTTTTGTTTCTGCCCCATTTTCGCGTCGATGCCCCTAAGAAATTGATTCAAGTCCGCAATAGTCGCGGGGGCGAAGGGCTCCGCATCCGTAGTATCAGACTGTTCACCCTCCAATTCACTCCATTGAACATCACCGTCTTGGTTGGTGTCGGCCGAGGAGTCTTTGTCAAATTCTCCATTGTCTAGCCTCTCTTCCACAGAAGTAATCAGCTCAGTGACCGCCTTAAGCGCGCCGGAATCCATGATGGCGTTCTCCAGCTCTTTCCGAGCGACAGCCGCAGCCGTCGACTTCCTATGACTCGAATCAGCGTTGAAGGCCATCCACCACATTTCGGAGATCCTTCCTGCAAAGATTTGTTCCCAGCGGTCGGGGCCGGCTGTTTGCTCTGCGAGGGTGTTCAACTCTTCCTTAATAATCTGCTTTAATCTCTGCTTACTAATTTTCATTATTCATCTCCATATGGGTCTGGTTCTCTTGCAAAATCCAAGTCATCTTGGAAATATGTTGACTGATCAAGGTGTCCTTGAATATCATAGATCATTCGGCCAATTCTTTCAAGTGTTGCCCGGGCAGCTTCCATGGATTCCACATCTCCAATATTTAGGTTTTTGACTTGAAGTGCGGCCTCATCGAAGGAAGTTTGGATTTGTGCTAGCCCTTGTTGCCTCTCTTCGGGGGTCGGGGCATTGCGCGCATGCATGCTGTGACCTTGGTGATATGGGACGGGCTTTCTGCCAAAGTCTCTCGGCGCTTTATAAGCCCCACCTTCGTCGTCAACAGCAGCATTAACAACGGCCTCGACGTCATCAAGGTTTGTGACGTCATCGCCGGTGACGTCGGTATTATCAGCAAACTTACGATCCGCTAGCGTTTCATGCTCCTCACTATACCAATCATCAGGGCGCGCCTCATGCAAGAAATATCTTGGATCAATTCGTTTTTTGTTTTTTCTTGGTCTCATATATCTAACTCCTTAAATCAAACCCTCAGCTTCAGCATAATCCAGTGCGGCCTCTAAAGTAGGCCATGGCTTGAGGTCCAAAGTTTGTTTCCATTCTGGGCCTTCAAGTCTTTTTGCGGCTTTATCAAGAATATTAGTTAAATAACCCCTCTCAACGCCATCCTTATGAACTTTCACGCCCTTGGTTTTTGCCCAGGGTTTATAAGACCCGCGAGCCGGGTTCCAATCGTGCTTTGGCACCATCAGTAAGCTCCAAGAACCATGCCGCCGCATCTGCCCCGACACGTATTTCACCTCAATATCTTCGCCATCGGCGCTCAACGGCAATTGCCGCCCACCAATATCCTCATCACTGTAGGATTTAAATGTTATTGACCAACCCTCACCAGGAATGCCCTCAGCTTCACCAGCAAAAGCTGTCAAGACCCCATCATCACCGAATTCAGTTCTGTAGCCGGCCTGTTGCAAAGCTTCTTCAATCTCTTCCAGCACCACCGTTGGATTCGGTCTTCCGGTGGCCTTCATAAGCTTCATTAGGCCTCCTCGACGAATAACAGAGTATTGTCCTTCGAAATCCTCTGATACATCAAAAGAAAATTGTTCCTCTGTCAAGCTAAAGTGATTGTACAAAACGTTTTTAATCGCGGTAACCGGTTGGCCGGCGCCTGCACCAACAGCAGCATCAACAACAGATTTTACATCTTCAATGTCGGTGTCGCCGTCATTATCAATGTCAGTTGTTTCATGCAAGAAGTATCTTGGATCGATGCGTTTTCTGTTTTTTCTAAATCTCACTTACTTACCGTGCCTCCACGTAGCGGCCAAATCAACCAGTGCTTGCGAACCAATATAAACAAGGGTTACTGCAACCCAATCTTCGCTTGTCAGCGAATTGCTTAACACGAGATATGTTGCAGTGCCCCATGCCAAGAACTTTCTGGAAATGAATCTTTCAACATGCCTATCTAACCAAGCTCTTACTTTTTTCATAGTAAAGTCTCCTTTTTACAAAATAAGTAGTTTTATTTTACTGTTTTATCCGGTAAACCTCTGCCTTTATCTATGACCTTCAGATCCTTATCTAGTAGAACCCAGCCAATTGGTTTGCTTCCGGTACCGCAGTATTTCATTATTTCAGAGCAAGCTTCCTTTAAATTTATATAAGGGCCGCGCATTCCCCAGTTTCCTAAATGGAAGTATTTGCCATCTTTATTCTTAATCCAGCACATAGCGTGGCCGTGCAGCTTCTTATCGCGATTATCAAACCAAGAAAAGCAGAAAATTGCCGGCACATATTTTGCGTGGATAGCATTGGTCGCCCAGCATGCGAATTCATCGCAATCTAAGGCTCCGGGGGGCTGCGGGTGGCCTTCATTAATTCTGTTAATACAATACTGAACCCAGCGGGGGCTTCCAATAACATCCCAAAGCTGCAAAAGTTTGTCTGGTGACCACTCTAGCTTTCTCATTTGCTCATCTGCCTGAATGTAAGACAGGTTACGAGGCACAATAACATCGTTATATTTTCTATTATACAAGAATCTATATACTGAACTCCAGGCCCTCCACCAAATGAAGAGAAATGGATAAAAGAATCTTGCTAATTTGTATTTAAGTGTAGTAAACATTGTTTTCTCCTATTCGTTGACATAAGCCCTCCCGTCGACCTTGTCTATTAGAACCTCTCCATCAACGATATCCTTAAGACTATCTAGATGCGAAATCAAGAAAACAGTCTTAAATTGGCTCTTGATCATTTCTAGAATTCTGATGAATCCTTCCATATTTTCAGCGTCCAAAGCCGTTCCTGGCTCATCCAAGACGAATATATCACCCTTCGGCAAAGTGGAGACATTTAGGAGCGCCAAGCGAATTGCCATGGCAGCAATTGTCTTCTCGGCACCAGACCCCATCTCAATTGGTCGAGGGTCGTGTTTTGGGTGTTTAATCAGAATATCAAGCTTCTTTTCATCATTTTCGAAAGATATATCAAAATCAACAATGTTTGTTAAAATCTTAGAAATTTCACTGTTAATGACAGGAAGGCGCTTCTTAATAACATCATATGATATGCCGTTGGGGTGCATGCAGCGCATAAACAGATCTGCCGTCGCGTATTCTTCTTCCAAATTAGTGTATTCTTCCCATTGCTGGGTTACTTGTTTGTGTTTTTCTTCTAAACTGCCAACGGATTTATAAAGATCCAAGACTGTTTTTCGCGAATCTTGAACTTCCTTATCTGCTATATTTTTCTGAGCCATGGTGGCGGCCTTCTGTTGTAACAAAGTCTCAAAATTTTCCACGATTTCTTTGTTTGTTTCATAGGTATTCTGATGATCTAATAGGCGGGCTAGGCCATCCTTGTATTGCAACATTTTTACCTTACTTTTCTCCAATTTTAGCTCAATATTGGTAACCCCTTCGCGAACCGACGCCAGCTTATCAAGTACAAGGTAATATTTTTCAACATATTGAGAAACCTGGCCGGGATTTAGGCCGTCGACCCTCTCGTTAATCGTCTTTTTAGACAATTTTAGCTGATTTAAAGAAATTTCATAATGATTTGCATCGCCTAGGCCCTTGCGGGCGTCCTTAATAAAGAGACATTTTTCACGTATGCTTTCTGAGCACGGCGCTGACTTTAAAGCATGAATTTTATTATCATTTAGTCTTTTTTTGTCCTCATATTGTTCAATATCTGTTTCAATTTTAGATAAGTTCTCTTTATGTACTTCAATATTTTGCTTTTTATCATTATAAGATGATATATCAAAACCATTAACAAAATTTTCAATCTTCTGTAGCAGCTCTTTTTCACTTTTAAGATCCTCGTTGTCTTCCTCGTCGTCCTCTTCAAGTTCATCTATCATTTCTTGAACGCGGCCGATTTTGCCCCTCACATCTCGATATTCTGCAACATCCTCTGGAACTGAATTGATGTTTAAGTTAACCTGCTCTAAATCAGCCATGCATTTAGCTAAGTGATTTTGCTTTTGTACTGAATTTCGCTCCTCAACAGAAAGTTCTGTTTGTGTTCTCGCCAATTCAACGCGGGAATCCTTTTCTTCCTCTTCATAATTGCGACCAGACAACTTCTTGATCGCGCCTTTGAGGTCTACAGAGTCTTCTTTACACAGCTTGAATTTTTTATCAAAGAGTTCTAGATCCAGAAATTTAGCTAAAATCTCCTTCCTTCTAGTTGAACCCTCATTCAAATAGGCCAGAGAATCTAATTGGCTAGCCATTGAGGTCATCAGAAAATCGTCAACAGTTCCAAATATATTTCTGATATTATTATCGGTCTCTATGCGCGTGATGCCATTTAAAGATTGTTCAACTCCTGCTGCATTATCATAGACAGTAAACTCTACATCAGTTTTGGCTTCCCAGGTTTCCTTACCCTTTAGCCTTTTCTTATATTTTTTGCTAACACGCTCAATTTTATAGGTTTTTGTGCCAACATCTATTTCCACATATCCGCGACACTCATCTTCATTCTGGTTAATAAGGTTATAATTCTTGCGATTATTCTTCGAGGTCGTATTAAAGACAGTGTATAACAGACTATCGATAATGCTAGATTTTCCAGAGAAATTCTTTCCTAAAATACCAACAACACCACTCAAGTTATTAAAATTGATAACGTTGGAGTCTCCATAATTAAAAAGATTATCCCATTCAAGCTTCTTCACCTTCCAGTTAATGTTGCGGCGGACTTTTTCTTCCTGCTCTGCGATGGACGAATATTTCTTATTCATCTCATAGACCTTTTTAAGTCCGTCGTCGTCGGGCTGATAATCTGAAAGATATTCTTTGATTAAATTTTCCTGAACACCGGGATTCCTTAAATCCTCTTGGATAAGAGTACTCGCCATTTCTTCAACATTTCCACGTTGATCCGCAGATCGACTTAAATATGTAACAGCCTCGGGTTTGAATCGGGTCTTGGAAACATCAATTGCTTTTCTTACGACGTCCAAGGGCAAGTTATTCTGTGAAATAAGGCGTAGCCTTGCGCCGTGAGGTATCTTGAGCTTGTTTGGCAGACGGCCCTTCGGGGTTAGAGTCACCGAAACAAAAGGCTTGGGATTTTTTAAAGCAACATGTTCACAAGTAAAGTCGTCTTTACTTTTGATGTCCCATAGTAAAAAACCCTTGTCGTTGGTCTCACCGTGATTTTGCTGAACAGTTGAGCCAGGATATCTAACCTTGCCCTTCTTGTCTGTTGACTGATTGGTTTTGTGTATATCCCCAAGAAAGCCGTAATCAAAATTATCAAAAATACTGGCATTTGCTTCTCCGTGCTCCATCACCCAACCAGTATCTGTTTTTACTCCGCTAACAGTACCGTGGTACAGAGCAACATTAATTCTATCTGAATTGGTTGGAGTATTCCAATTATCTCTGTCAAATACTGATAATACGTTAACTGTAAAGTTTTCATCTAATTCTGTTTCTCCTGAATCTTTTAATAAGTGTAAATTTTTATGATCTAAGGCCTCTGCAATAGGAGTAAGCGCATCTTGACGACTTGAATTTCTCAAATTGCCATCATGATTGCCTAGAATAATATAGGTAGGTGCAATATCCGCTAAGTTCTTAAAGAATTTGGAGCACATCTCAACAAACTCAGGGCTAATTTGAGTCTTTGTGTGGGCAATATCACCACAATGGATGATATAATCTACTTCCAACTCGCGAAGCTTCTCGTATAATTGTGAGAATACTTCTCTATATTCCTTATGGTACTTTAAATTACGGATGTGTGTATCCGCAATATGGGCGAACTTCAAATATATACTCCTCGGACTATAAGAGATTATAGACACCAGAGGTTAATAATAAACTATTTCTTTGGTTTGCCTGGGGCTTTTTTTACAGCTTTGTTAAGGAAGCTTTCTTTTTCCCCTGTTCTCTCAACATCATATAGCTTGTCTAGGACGCCGCCAAGAGGATTCCAAGCCATGCGCTGTGGTGCAGTGTATTTTCGCTTTCTCTTTGGTTTGGCGGCCTGTTCTGGGCCGACGCCAGCCGACTGGGCCGCGTCAATTGAAGCCGGGTCGGCACCGGTGGATGCTGCTGTCCACGTATCAACACTGATGTCTAAATCATCCAACTTTTTAATTAACATGTCTTGTGTTTGTGAAAGAGTTTTCTGCAGGTCTTTTAAGGTGGCGTTGGTGTTACCCATTAGCTTTTCTAAATCAGGGGCATCAACTGGCAAAGTTTTTGTAGTGGTGATATCTGCAATATTAACATCCTGGTCCCACCCTTTTCCGAAGGCCGCGGCGCCGCCGGCGCCCATGAGGCCGCGCGCGCCACCAAGCTTGCCCGGGGCCTTCACTTTGCCTTTCTTTTTGCCGGCAAAGCCAAGCAACTTTTTGATACCTCCCCAAACCTTACCGAGTACCTTGCCGCCGCCGAGGGCGACGTTGGCGAGGCCGGTTGCGAGGGGCCAAGCCTCGTTAACAACAAATCCTCGGGAATCTTCCAGAAATGAAGCATCTGCAAGCTTGGGAGCAACCGCCTGCAATGATCGCTGAGTTTCTTCTTCTCCGTAATCTTCTACCAGTTTCTCAATCTCGCTCAAAAATTCTATAATAGCGGTGGCGATGGCATCCTGCTCCTCCTGTGGGGCCCCGGAGAACGCCTCTGCTACTAGCTCTGTCACTTCTGCTTCTGTTAAGTCGAAAAATTCTTCTGGTGACGGTTGTTCTTCTTTGGCCATAATTAAATCCCTATAATTCTACTTAATAAGTAGTTGTCTGAATCCAAAAATACTGCTGATTGTTTTCGGGCCTCGAACTCCCTTTTTGTCATCTCCCCGACATCATCAAATGGGGTAACGTTAATTTTATTAACTTCTACGTCATATTTTAACAACAAATTGATTAATTTATTACTTTTACGTTCGGCGTCGGGGTCAAGTGCCAAATAAACAGGCGTATCATTTTTTACCAATTCCTGAAAGAAAAAAGAGTCTTCTGTGAGAGTCGAACCAAGTAAGGGGACTGAATTATCTCCTGCTTTAATCGCATCGAATACGCCCTCAACAATTGTGAGTGGTTCATCAAAATCTAAATAAAGATGGTTAAAAACAATATCTCTTGAGGCTTTGGGGTTTAAATACTTTTTCCAGTCATTGTCATATGTCCTTGTTACAAAATAGCTAAGATCGCCGTCTAGATCAAACGAGGGAATAACTATCCTTCCAGCATATTTTCCAGTCGGACAATAGCCAATTTTCCACTTTACAATATCTTCCCTCGTTACTCCTCGGCTATTGAGATAATTCAAAGGAATCATTGAAGTGTTTGGAAGATTTTTGTTCACCAAAGAAATAAAGCTTTTCGGTAATTTAAGGGATGTTTTAGCGACGGGATGCGATAGTCCAAACAGCTTCTCATTAAAGCTTTCAATCTCTATTTGGTCATTAAAGCTCTTCCACTCATAGCGAGCATCGGTGCTGCCATAACGACGGATGATTCTATAAATATTGCGGCCTGACCAATCACAAACCCAACACTTAAACACGCCCTTGTCTAGGTTAACAGATAACTTTCTCTTGTGGTGGTCACACTTGGGGCAATGAAATAAGTATTCGCTTCCCTTGTTATAGAAGTTACCTAATGTACTCTTAAGAATAGCTATTTTTCTTTGTTCTGACAATCTAACCAGCCGGCTTTTGCTATAACCCAGCTATCTGCCTTATCAAAACAGTGAGGTTTTGGGTTACCATGCTTAGTATATTCTATAGAAACATCTGGTACATTGTCAAGCACATATTTTATCACGCACTGCTTTGCCTTCGCGCCTTTTGGAATTTTGATTCCACATTTTTTTCTTGCGGATGTCGCCGCAATATATTCTGGTTGCAAGTCAAATATTTCGTAACACAACCACGATACAATACCGTTAAACCGCGATAATATCGAAAGAGTCTTAGCCGATGAAAACCCCGAACGAAACGATTGAAGTGATTGTTCAATATAAATTGAATTAATAGAAAATTCTTCTGCAAGGTCCTCTATCAAAGTCTTGATTTCTCGCCCTTTTTCAAAAAGAGAAGGAAAATATTTTTTATTACGAAAATCGAAGGCCTCGCAAAAAACTACTTTTCCCTTTTCATCAAGCACTGTCGCGCCTGTTATGCTGGTGCTTATATCCAAACCTAGTATCATATATAGATTATACTATATATCTAACTTAAGTTTAAATGTATAGCCTCTTTCTTCTAATTTACGCACAGGATTTGCGAGGCCGGCAATGGCAATTAGGTTTTTGTTCTCGTCGTATATACCGACTTTGGAGATATATGTGACTGGCTTAAAACTGGCGCTGTAATTTTTATAGCTGCTGGAGGCAATGTTTTTTATTTCTACTTCTGTATCTTCGTGATATATATTTGTTTCACTCGCAGCCTTAATAGAACTTGATAAGAAAGTTGGATTATTAGAAAAATTTAATTGGTTTTCTTTCGCATGCGCGAACATTGTTACGGTCTCAACATAATTAACACCATTAAATTCAATCGCAAAACTTGATGAGGGGGCGCCTATATTAGCGTCAGTGGCACCAAAATAATGCCATGATGCGCTGTATGCCGTGGCAGTAGATGTATATGCCTCACCATGTGTTGATAGGTGTGTGTCAGCGCTGGAAGTAATCAAAATGAAGCCTTCGTTATACAGCACAACACCGACACTCTGACCTGTAGTGCTGCCACTAGTCTGTGTCAAAACGCCATTTTTAAGAGTGTCCGAAGCTTCGGCCAAAAGGGTGCCGGTAACATAATACTTCAGCTTAACACTACCCTTTTTAATGCCTGACCCATAAAATATTGAAGGAACGCTAATAACATTCAAATGTTGTAGTTCCTTGTCCCCCAGAGAAGAGGAGTATTCATAATGCGGGCTCAAAACCGTATAAAAGTTTAATGTATTTTTAAGAGCATACAAAACCTTCTTTTTCGCGTCAGTCAATGGCGCGCTATATCTATTGATCACGATACTGGCCGTCAGAGGGTAGCTACCAGATAGTACATCACCGAAAACAAAATCCATATTATGCGATTCATCTGTAATTGTTTTAAAACTGGAAAATGACCCGCCTTTGGTGATAAAAGGGTAAATTAAACTTGTATTGTCTGTGTCGTGACGATTGACATTCAGATCGTATAGATTTATATGACCATTCGGCGTATGAGAATTCGACCCACTTTGGGCTTCATTTTGATAATATACAGCCCCACTGTGGATTAGGAAGTCGGCCTTTGGGTAGGTTTTTATCCTGTTGTGGAATATATCATCTTTTTTAAATTCAAAAAAGGTGCCATACTTAGGTATATGTGAGGGCATATGATTACCTCGTTAGTAGTCTAATCTAACCCTCAGCGTCAACTCCGTATTGGGATCCTTTCTGATTGGTTCAGATAATTTTGCAACGGCCATTAGTTCGTTGTCTGGCGAATAGAGACCGACTGTTGTAATATAAGAGACAGGCAAGTCGTTAACATTATTTTTAACGCGAATTTTACTGCCTGAAACGTATGTTGGGTTTGAGCTGTAATTATATTCATTGTGGTTAATACGGCAGAAATAAATTTGTGAATTTAATTCAATGGTATTGTTGAAATCGATGTCATCAATTTGATGCCGGAATCCATTCGCCAACTGATCAATGGTCGACCCACTTTGTGCATACAGTATGCCAGTTCCTTCCGCGTCGGAGTCTCCGACAGTAATCTCATCGCCGGGGGCGCCGAATTCTTGTAAGAAGATCGAAGAAGACAGAACAGCAATACCGGCTTGGTAAAAAACCAAACCTACAGACTGTGATTCTTCTCCGGATACTGCAGTCGAAGCAGTAAATATTAATCCATAGTCACCAGCCGGCGATGTTCTAAATTGATTAGCCGACAAATAGTCGCCTAGCGTTTTTAATGTCTTCCTGCCGGAACCGTTGCTCTCGACGGTGCCGGACGTATACATTGCTAACCTAAAGGTGTTTTTCTTAATTTCATCTTTTGTTAATAGGCGAGAAAAATTCATGAAAAAGCAATGGTTCATTTGCCCGGTCCCAGCGACGTCTAGGGTGCCGTCCGAATCAAACTTTCTAATATTGCCAGAAACGTCATATCCCATTAATACCTGAGCCATCTGATTATAAATATTCAATTTTTTAGCGTTTTGCGCCATACCCGCTGCAGAAGAACTAGCCACAGAACTGTGGCCAAAAGTTAAATCAAAGATGTGATTTGCCGAAGAACTTAAATAAGGATAATCGTAAACCGATTCAAACATTCCATGAGTGAATGTTTTAATGTTATTATCAGAATAAGTTCCAGAGCTGATTGTGCCAGTAATCGGAATAGCCTCGTGTAAAAGAGTCCTTGTCGATACCGAATCGTCTCCAAGCAAATTTTTAAATGATCTAGCCATGATTTTTCACCTTTTTAATATTAGTAATCAACTTTGATATAGCGCACGGGGATATCTAACCTATAACCTGTGTTGGCTCCGACCACGCGGACAGTAGAATCAATCCAGTATGTTGTAGCATTGTCAAGCAAATCATCATCGCCGCTTGTCCGGAAACCTAAAATATTGTTAGCCGCGATTGACGTTTCAGAATTACCAATTTGAGTATACAAATAAGTAGAATCTTGTAATTCCTGCGAAGCCATAATTCTGAAATGCAGCGTGGATCCGCGTGGGCCAGAGAAAACCTGTGGGTTGCCAAAGTCCTCCAGCGCTTCTTTTGTCTTGACGCCACTACCATCTTCAGCATCGCCCGGTTTTGAACTATTGCCAGTTGCAACAGGCGGATTGACGAAGTCGTTGCTCGTCAAATAATATGAAGCTATGCTATCGTCATCAATAAAGTTAACAGCCGTCGCGGTAGAGAAGTTCTTGTGCGATCTCACCCTTCCCAATCGATAATCCATCTCAACAATGTATGCTGATTCGTATAGATCGCTGTCTAGCCCAAGAGAAGGTGATATTTCATTCGTATCAAGACCCTGGTCGACGCGAATAATACTGCGCCTGTCGTTCTTGCTACGATGGAAACCCATGAGCATACCTGGCGTGTTACTTTTGGACAGCCAGCCCTGTTCTTGACTGGTCTTTCTGTAGCCACGGACAGCTGTCCAAGTTTTTTGGTCAACAAGAACATAAAATTTGTTATCTGACACTGCAGTTTCGTTATATCCGCTCCTGGCAAAGAATCTAGAATCTGCTGCTTGAAAATCTCCACCTGGGGCTTCGTTTTTATTGAGCTTCAAGGTCGGCATATACAAAATATTTGTTCTGGAAAGAGAGACAAGCTTACTCTTTAAGTTGGACGTGTTATTTGTAAAAGCCTCAAGGACTGGAGTTTGTAATACCTCCAAATCATAATAGGCGCTGCCGCTAGCGTGAGTCTTGTTATAAAGCTCATAATTAATTTCGTCATCGCCTAAAGCAAATTTCGAAATTTTAAAACCTCCGTCGCCTTGTGCAAGCCTAAGTCTTCCTGTGTCAGTTAAAACGGCGTCAAGAATAATGTCGCCTGAATTGTCTAAAAATGCCATTTCTAAACTCCCTTCCTTATAAGTAGTTAATTAATCTAATTATGTTTAATTTTGTGATTTCTTGCGAAATGAAAAATTAATATCTATTTTTTTGCCGCTGCCTTTTGAAGTCAGCCTCATCTTGTATTTTTTCTTTTTCGTGGTGTCGGAAAACACTCCGTCGACTTCAGGATTATCCGAAAAGTATAATTGCTGTAATGTCGGTTTTAAATAAATATACTTTTGACAATCTTTTACGTGAGTTTTATTTTTCTTGCCCTCCATAGAGATCATTCTAATTATGGGCTTCACCGCGCCTTTCTCATCTATTAGTTCCACCTCGTAAACAGGGGTTGGATTTGAGAGGTGGCCATGTGAATCGACTGCTCTAAACGTATAATAATATTTAGTATTTGGCAGGATTGACTCTTCAAAGACCATATTGTTAATGTCTTGATAAAGCTCAAAATTTGAATACGATTTAGGCCTTTCGTTGGTTCTAAATATTTGAAACCTGGCCACCGGGTCGTCAGAACCAAACTCTACTTTGCCGTCAAAAGATAACTGTGCAGCTTGCACTTTATCAAACTCCTCAACATCAGAATCTAGAAGGATTACTGGAGTCTCTCTATAACGATCAACATTGGCAGAGATCAGCATCTTAACTCTATTATTGACAGCCCTATAGGGAATAATATTAATATCTGGCGCGACCGGGGGCTTATCCATTATCATAATTTCTGGCGTTGAAAAGATCTTGTCTTCTAATAAAACAATTGATGGTTGTACAGTTACCATAAAAGTTGCGTGCAGATGATTAACCTGAGCGCCGAGTTTGATTTTGGTGGTACCAGGATCTTCCGCGAGCGTGTTACTTATGCCAACCCAATTTTCAGTTATATTGCCCGGGCCAGTCCATGCTAGCTCGCCGGCGGTCTGTGGTACGTTAACAACTATTTCCGAAGTTTGCAATACCCCGTTGCTACTGTCGGCGTCGTTGACCCACTTATAATCATATTTGCTACCAAACACTATACGCTGCGCATAGACATCGTATTTATATACAGCATCATCTGAATATTTTAGTTGTGTATCAACAAACTTAACGATATCTAAGTCGGATGTATTAGGTATTAATATGCTTTGTATCGGAGTAAAGATTTCCTCATCAGCGTGTTTCACAGATTTTTGAATTCTATAAAATAGATCCTCCGTATATGCCGGCTTACCAGCCAACAAATCAGAATATGTTCTTCTTTTATTTTTATAAATATTTATAATCTTTTTATAGAACGCTGTGCCAAAGATCTTTTTCCAAATAATGTTATCTTCGCTGTCCAGATTTACAGGTTCTGAGAAATCATTCCTTAAAAATGCTGTGTAATCAAAGATGGTCTCGCCATCGTTATTTGTTCCAAACAAACTGTCCATTCCAGAACCTGCTGCCCAGGTGTTAATAATCTCAGCGATATTTGAAATTAAAGCTTTCTGAGCAGGGGGCGACAGAGTTTTTTCCGTTAATTGTATTGAGGGTACACCAGTTATTGGATCCGGCGTCAAACTATCATATATATTCTCTTCTGAATATTCGCGAAAATGTTTATCCCCCGGCTTGACCCACACTCCAGCAGCAAGACCTAATACTCCTACATCTTTATAGTCTATTATCACAGGCTTTGCAACTGCGGCGGCCAGTGCAGACATTGGCCTCGTCAAGGCTGTTTTTTTCATGAAATCGCCAAGAGATGTTGAAGGCTTGGCTGTAAAATCTAATTGGCAATAATAAGGAAAATGACTTTTATACTTTTCTATTATATCCATTATTGGAATAATATTTGGACTAAAAACTAAATTACTAAACTTTTTCTCTAACTCTATAAGAACATTATTTTGAGCCGACTCAATAACTTGTAGAGCTTGTGAGGTCCAGGCATCAATATATTGTTCAAATAAAGCATCTGCATCAATATTTTTAAAATTAGAGCCTATTATTTTACCTAGTATCGCAGAGGCCGCTTTGTTATCATATATATCAGGTCTATATTTCGCCAGAAAGCCATCTAATGTCAATAACATTTCAAGCGGGGTGCTTTCAGGATTTAGAAAATCTGAACTGTCTAGATTAGATAGGTTAAAGTATTGAGTAACAACAGAAGCTTCGGCGCTCAGAAGCCGCAAGAAACCATATATGCTTGGAATTGACTTGTTTATTTCTTTTGCTTGGCCAAGAAGATTTTCATAACCCAAGCGAGGATTGCCTTGGTCGCCTACAGCTCGGTCGGCCTCTAGAGTGTTAGACTGTAATCTTTCATTATAATATGTTTTATAGTCAGCAAAAAATGCCTTGCCGGCCGGTTGTTTAGATTTCATCTCTTCTGGTGAAAATGGCATGAAAGTTTCATGATAGTGATCCCTAAAAACAAAACTAGTATTAACGATCGGAGTATGAGTGGTGTTTTGCGAAATTAGCCCGGTCTTTATATAATACAACCAACTCTTAAACATCAAATCATCTTCTGGCCAAGCCGAAGCGTCGGATAAATTAACATCACAAGATAATACTATTTTCTCTCTCAGACCATTGTTATCAACCTCTTCAGGGTTTGAGTCACATAAGTCCAGGCTTATCGGGAAGCCATCAAAAACTTTTGGACTACCCCAGTTGTTGCCAAAACTCAAGCCATCGGCGGTAGAATCGGCGCGTAGGTCCCAGTTATTGCCGGTAACTACTTTCACCTTATCATTAGCAAGGATACCAGAAAAATAATCAGCATATAACACTTCTTCAACTATCATAGGAGAGATTTTAGAAGGGTCCGACTCGCTACGAGGCACAGAATGGTATAAGCCATCGTCAAGCACCTTTTTCTTTTTACCAACTAAATCAAATGTTTCTGTCATTATTTTATCTCTTTATTAAGTAGTTTTTAAATCAAGATGTGGGAGGCCCACCGGAGCCTCCAGTACCAGTGCCGGGACCAGAAGAACCAAATTCCGTTTCAGTAGCAGTGCCAACGTCGAGAGCAACACCAGTTGACGTAGGGCCGGCCGTGGTGGTGGTGGAAATGGCCTCTACAACCTGCGCTGCAGCGGCAATATTCAGGGTCGCGACCTGGGTTGTAAGGGCAGTCGACGTCGTGGTGGGATCTAGATCAGGACCATATATTTCCAGATACGGGGGCATGGCATCTGGCGGGCCGTCAGATGTAATTCCCTTGTTAATCATAGTGACGAAGTCATTTAAGCTCTGTTGATTCTGGCTTTCCCAGAAGGTTGCATTTTCCCCAAGAGACACGCCGGCGTCGGTGGGTTGGGTTGGGATAACCGGGGGAACGAAAGGATTGTCGCCGGCCTTATATATTAAGAAATATTTATCTAATGTTGGTAACTGCATACCCCGAACCAAAGATTGATCATAATAGGATATTCTACAAAATAATTTTTCATCCTCTGTTAAATTCAAATCAACATTTGTCAATGGGCGCCAGCTACCAAAATCATCTTTGGAAAATTTCCCTGACACACCTAAAAATACTTCTATCTTAGCAGTCAAACTGATGTTGAAAAAGAAGAATGCATCATACTCACCAGTAGGAGTATAATCCGGAAGCCCGGGCGCAGGGCGTGAAGAATTGAAGGCATCAACAAAGACTGGTTGCAAGATTTCTTCATTACCGCCGCTGAGGCGCGACGATCTAACTATTCCTAACTTAAATGCACTTGGCAAACTTGTGTCGTACCCATAGGGACTAGGTGTGACGAAGGGGGCTTTTATCAAATTCTGTTTTTTGCTGCTCAGGGCGCGCTTAAAATATTTGTGTGATTGTAGAACACCATCAGAATAGCTACTGGGCTGCCAGTTCTCAACCTCCCCTTTATCAGGTACGTCTATGCTAACAGCACCAGGCTGCCTATCAAAAAAACTATCATAATATTGACTATCATGTACAGTTATATTGATATGATCAAACAAGTTTTTATATGCCTCGCGCGTCTCCATGTTATCCATTATACCTGCGAATACATTTCCCGGGTCAGAAATTTTATAGTTACTAGCGCCGGACAAATCAGCATCGTCGTTTTCTCTTTTCTTTATACTGTAATTCAATAAACTTATAAATAATCTATCATAATTGGGCAAATCACCAAAATTTTCTGAATGTAAAGGAGAATCAGTGTTGTACAGGTGAGAGCGGGCCCCGGGATGAAAGGCCGTATAATAAAATTTAAAAGAATCGTCGTCCACCGTAGGATCAGATAGTTCTACTACAGACGGAGTCAAGTACGAATAGCCTGTGCTAACGAAAGAGTCGGAAGCACGATCTGACCCGTACCCGTAGAGCTGGAAGGGATAATTAAGCCAACCATTAACACCGTTTTCGAGCATACCTGCTTTTGGAGAAAACTTTACTGAGTCTAATTTGCATCTATCAACATAGAACTCTGGTGAAAGAGATCTTAGGCCTTCAAAATTAGAATCTTTCGATTCTCCAATTGATAAATAGTCCACATATATATCTTCATTAGAGAGCGCTTTAAACAACTCTGACGGATGGTCAAATATATGGTCCTCTCTAATTATACAATCGCTTGGAGAAACAACTATATCGAGGAAATTATTAAATGTATAGCCGTCTGGCACTGATTTTTGATCAATTTCACTTCCAGATTTATTGACACTTGTTGCATCTAAAATGGATTGAATTTTTTTAATTGCCAGGCCGAGGATCCTAGAAAAAAAGTTTATTCCCTGTGGGGACCCGGACTGCCCGGGAGCCGGGGACAGCATGTTTTTTATGGTTTGGTTATTAAAATCAACTGTATGACCCTCTCTTGTGAGAGTGCCAAAGATTCTTTGAACATCGGCCAAAATATTTGGTGCACTATTCCATGGACGATCCTCAGAAAACAAATTCTCGGCTGCGGACTGAAATTCCCCAACAAATGAGCCGTTCTGATAATAATTCTTAATTATATTTTTGTTATAAGCAGCGCTAACGTATTCATTCGCGCTGCTAACATACTCATTTGTAAAGTTTCTTGTAACAGTTCCGGCTTTGAAGCTTGAATTCGCCAATTCGTGATATGAATCGATTCTCATTTTAACAAAAGATAATCTTCTTAATAATTCATATAAAAATTCGTATGTTCCGTCTTTAAAATCCAGCTCAACACGATAACGGTATAGGCCGGCTGATTCTTCCCCAACTTCTAAGTCGTGAAACATAAAGTACCTTGTAAAAGAAGCGGCAGAAGTGTATGCTGTTTTGACCCCAGTTAATTCGAACAACGCGGTTTCATGAGCCACCGAGGCCTGTACCGTGGGTGTTTGGAAACCCTCCATATCGCTTATTGTGCCAACTAATTGAGAGGGTTCTTCATAAAACTTGTCATTTGCATATTTTTCATATCTAGTATTGATGACTCTCTTCTTAACCCTGTCGCGATAAAGTTTTAATTCTAATATCCGACTTTTTAAAAGTATTGAAAATATATCTTCAATATTAGCGGCCTGTTCCTCTTTATCATCTTCATCCTTGACAGCGAACTTTCTAAACAATATAGGATACAAAGAAGAATTATTTTTAAGCAGTTCTCTTGTGTTTATAAAGAACATGCCTCTAGCATTATTATCCCTATCCCTGCTTATGTATAATTTAGAATATTCTGAATCATTATCTTTTATAAAATCCTTCCTCTTTTCTTTCTGGAATGGGGATAAGAACTCTTCTACGTGTGCCACACCCTCGCCTAAATTGAAAACCTTGGTCTTGCTTCCCAACCCAAGTACCGTATCTAAGGGCTCAGGAAATATTCCAAACCTAAAATCTGAAATTAAGTTATTGGGTACCCGAACTAGTGATAACCTAGGTTGACTCGCGGCCGCTTTGTGAGTTTCGCCAACCATCCATCCTTTATTGTCCCCGAAGCTTCCGTCGCCATAATAATTGTTTGGAGCAGGGTTATCGGCTGTGTGTAGATGGACAGGTCCTTCCCACACCTCCCCACTAGGCTGCACAAACACCTCTCTCTGTTCTTCAACTTTGCCATTACGGAAAACAACAACTGAATTTACGGAGCCCTCAATAAGATATTCTTCATTCTCTTCAAGCTCCGCTATTTCTTCGACGATGTCGTCGGCTATATCAGAACCATTTAGATAAAAAGCCACATCCAAAAATGTATAAAATAAAAACCCTAAATCCCCGGGATCTGATATCTCGACGCCGGCATGCTTATACTCATAAGGTATAACAATGTAGGGCTTACCATTTTTTATTACTTCCCGGGCGCCGGCGAGCTTGCCGTTTTGTGTAAGGTTTCCAAGGAGAGAACCAATAGAAAGTTTAATTGGAATTTCGTCCTGTACCTCGTTAACGCCGCCGGGGAATAAATCTTTCGCCTCATTAAAAGATTGGGGCGTTCCAGAAAATCGCATGCCCCTCGGCAAATATCCATCACCAAGATGTTTTTTTGCAGTATAAACATTACCAGGGCTAACCGTGGGGTTATATGAAGCTAAAAGGCGCGAAACATGTTCTTTGTCCTTAAGGGGTATAACTTGTAAATGTAGGGCGTCCATTAGGCTGCTTCCTAAGCCTTCTAAATTATTCAACCAAGTCGATTCACCCAGCGCATTCTTGTCTTGATATATTTCTAATTGTAGTGTAATATCAGTTGTGCCCTCGGCTGAGCCGCGATCCAAAGTGACTTTTTTGCAATACACATGTGGCAAAAGACCATCGCCGGCTATCATGTCAAGAACTGAAGACATTAACAAATCTCTCCTGGGCTATCGGCCTCATTATCATAAATATCAAAAACTTTCTTTTTCTGTTGATTTAAAACATCCTGACATAGTTTTGTTCGCGGATCCGCAAAAACCCCAAGTTTTTGTTGATTTTTGCTTTCAGAATCTTTGTCACACAATATTTCATCATCAATTTCATCATCAACAAAAATATCAAAATAATATTCAACATGTGTTTTATCTAATTCTGGAATTTCTTCTTCTAAAAAGTCCAAATGTGATTCTGGGTCATAATCTTTAGAGAATTTAAGGGGACGCAGAAATTCTATCGTATTACTACCTTGAATTTCTTCTTGTATTTCAAACATTTCAATATCATAATTCTTCTTTTGAAAAAGTCCGTTGCTTTCTATTATTTTTAATAATATATATGTCTCTTCTTCGTTATTAATAATGACTCCAGAGCCTGGTCCATCCTCAAATTCGTCTAAGTCGGCGTCGATATCATCAGAGTTTTCGTAGGTTTGTACGGAAACCTCCATTAGTGTCTCAAGTTGTGGAATATTAAGAGTGTTTGATCCGCCGTTTTTTTCAGTTAAGGTGACGGTGCCAGAACTACCAGAAATACTGCCATTTAAATATATAACACTCCAAGAAGGAGCATATTCTGCATTAATATCACTAGTGCCAATTGGCATCGATAACATATATTCCCTATCTGACGTCCTCTGTAAAACTTCAGCGCCGACTTCAGCTTCTCCAGATAACACCAGATCATAGCTATTATTAAATTCTCTATCCAAAGAAGAAAAGCCTATTTGTGGCTGCAATGTTTGTGCTTCTTTAATCCTTTCCTCGGAGTTATTTTGCTTCTCAGAAAGGCTGGCGTTAGTAATGTTATATAATATGTTATCATCAAAAAAAGAATAGTATACGGGCTTAAATTTCCCTTTAGAAAGCATGCTGCGGCCGAATTGTGTCAGTTGTAAATCAATTACGTCTTCTTTTTTATTAAAAAATTCCATTAATCTGGTACCTCAATGCTAACATCAATTTTGACAGCTTCAATCAAAGAAAAATAATCATAAGGCCAGTTGGCGCCGTATGCTTCCTTGACTTTTCTATCAAATAATGTTCTACTGAAGCGCGAGGGTGCTTCGATTCTTGGGTCTGATATATTAGAACTAATGATTTTCTTTTTCAAAGCCTTGGAAATTTGCTCATTTCTATATGCAGAATAGTCTTTTCTGCCTTTTTGTTTTACTTTAAAAACCATAAATTTAAGATTTTTATAAAAATCCTTTGATGTTTTAAGCCAGTCTGGAATCGTTGACTTAACAATCCAGCCTGTTACTTCAGCATCTTGCTGTTGAGCTAAAACTGGTACTGGGGACAACATATTGCCAATGCCTATCGCGCTTAAAACACCAGTAACGTCATCGTTGGCGCCGGCGGGAAACCAACTATAGGCAGAAGTCGCGAATTCGGATCCGGCGGGAGAAACAGAAACAGAATTTATAATCTTATCTAAATTTATACTAGCATCAGGCATAATACCTTGATAAATATCTATTAAGTCTTGCTTATTAATAAGTTCTCTCATAGGAACAACCATCATCTGATAGGGGGCCACAGCTGGGTTGTTAATAAAATCAAACTCTGGAGGTAACTGAAAGCCTTTTGAGGATGTTGTGTCTTCACCCATTATTGTTTTGATCATCTGACCAATGTCGTGCTGCTTGGCGGCTTCTATACTCTCTGGTGTTTCCATTCCTATCATTTCTTCAATTCCAGGATCATTCTTGTCTAAATGTTCATCTGCCAAAATTACGCTTAAGATATTATCAAACAATATTCTATGAATAGGCAAAAAGTGTTTTCCAGGAATAATCTCGCGAGTGGTATAAATTTCATCTCCAGGGATATTAGTTGCGAATTCCCGTATGTGATTATATTGCAGGTTAACTCCATCATGGCCATATATATTTTGATCCTCACCGTAGCGCGCGCCGCCGTGTGTTTTGATCTCAATATTGATTGGCCGATCAAAATACGGAATTATAACGACCGCTTCAGAAAGCACATTCCCAGGAGCAAACTGGCCGATATTAAATGATTCTTTTTGAAAACCCAGCTTGTCAAGCAAAGAATCTGTTCTGTTGTTTAACGTTGAAATGGGCATCATACTTTCATTAAAAAAGGAGTCAACGGCCTGAAAATTAGAATTTGTGGTTGTACTAGTATAGTTCACGTTATACCGATCCTTAAAAGAGTCACCAACTTCAAAAAATATCCCCTTTTCTCCAACGGTTCCACTGGTCTTTTTCATGGCCTGTGAGTCGTATGGGTCAGTACCATATCCGCCCCACAGGCCTCGGCCGGTGGTGTAGTCATGATATGGGTTTGTTACCACACTATATAAAGTGTCTTGGGCGTTACCATTATGGTCATATACCTTATTTTCAATCGCAGCTATAGACGAAGAAAAGTCCAATACCGGGCAGACCCACTTGGGGGCGAAATACCACATTTTATATTCTGGACCGGAGCTGCCTTGGACACTTACCGGGTCGTTTTTAATATCAATGCTAGATTCAATCTTCATTCTTACTCCCGAGCCAGAAGAAAAAGAGTCTAGCGCTGGTACATAAAGGCATAAACTATCTAGTGCAGATCCTGAAACATACCGCTCCTTGGTAAATGATCCAAACAACGAAGAATGTCCTAACACACTTACTTCTACTTCGGCAGAACTAGTCGCACCACTTATTGCCTTATGCGGGAGAATCAAACTACTCTCCCCATAAAAATATGGAGGCGTATAAGCATGATAAGCAGGATCCTGCAAGTTGGCAGCCAAATATTCAGAATATGACGACGTGTCCACCGACGCGGTCGAATAAGTGGAGCCAGATATATGATTCGAAGAAACAACACCCCCAAGGCGCGTGACGCTGCCGGCATGATGGGCGGTCTCAATGGGCGGGCCATAAATATAGCCTCTCATGGTTGAGGTTTTTTCAAACACACCATAGCCGCCGTTCGTGCCGATGCCGGCCTTGCGGGGGCCTTCGGACAAAATTTGCTTCTGTCCCATTCTCAGAGTTACTTCCATGTAATAATTAATCGATCGATCAATAGTGACCTTGCCAGATTGCGGGGCGGAGCAGATAACAGGCAATTTCAGGCCGGTGGCGCCTTGATCTTTCAAAAAGAATTCCATAGTTTCACAAAGAAAATTATTAATTGAAGATTCATAGATAAAAGCTTCTTTAGTATTAATGTCGCCCGGAGGAATAGAAAATACCGCGCGAGGGGCTTCGGGGAGGTGGCAGGCCCCGCGATCTTGACTGGCTTGGAAATTAGCCCCTAGATCTTCGAGAGCGGCGTAATTTACTGCAGACGTCACAAACCTATCCAAATCAACGAAATCCGATGTGCCAATAAACTCACCGCCAGAAAACCTGTTTAAAGTCTCTAGATCATAAAGATTTTCAAAATCAACTCTTTTAGTTGGCACGTTATTAAGAATTGCAGGAAAACAACGGGAGGAGCCCATCATATATCCACCGCCATAATTAAACGAAGCAGAAAAATTATCCTGAACGTTTCCTGCAGTCCCGGGTACCCGAGGTCCTCCCGCAGACGCAGACACAAAGTCAAGTGGTGTATAGTAAAGAGGAGCGTATCCAATTTCGTTTTTATCATCTCTATAGTGTATAGGATAGTCTACGGCAATACCAGACTTAATAGAATTATATAATACCCCGGGCGCCATAAAAGGCTCCAAAACAGTCTGAACCGCGGCGAGTTGGGCATCTTTTGAAGTTTGTCCCCCAGGTTGAGTGGTATTTGCATTTATAATATGGGGGCTAAATGCATTTTTAAACGCGTTTCCTATTTGTACAGTTCTTAAGACCGGATAAAAACCATTATATGGCAATAACTTCTTAACACCATGACAGGTAAAGGTAATTTTACTCGGTATGGTATTAGTATCCTTGCTAAATCCGCGATTTTTTTGGTCCATCAAATGTGCAAAATTGACAATTGTGTCAGAATGAGAATATTTTTCATAAAAAGCCACGCTGGTGGCGCTGCTAGCGTAAGAATGAGCAGGATCAACGAGGTCGCTCTGCGTTGTCCCTACAAGGTCATCATATATATAATTTGTTTCCGTTGGCGAGGCATCAGAAAGGGATTCTAAATTAGAACTAGATGTAGTATCTGCGCCATCAAGCCTTAAGAAATTTAACTTATGAGTTAAATGGTTAAATTGAATTGGTGCTTGGCTTACAATTTTCCGACGCGTTGGGGCCTGGTTAAAATCACTTATTTCGTCAATTCCATATATATGATCATTTTTGGCAGATATAATATCCTCCAAGTAATAATCTATGTTATCAGACATTTTAAATTCTGGTATAATCGAAAAATCACGCCCAGTGTGCTTGAGATTATCGCTGTCCTTAAACTCACCATATGAATCATACATCGGATCTCTACCGCGAACTTTATGGGTAGCGTAAAAGGGCGTATTATATGGAAAGGTATGTCGGTTGTATTGTAAAGAGGCGGTTACATGTCGATATCCATCGATGCCGCGTGTGTCCGGCAATGTTCTAAAGAAATAAATTGTTGGTTTTGTACTGTATGTTAATTCACCTGCAGAACGCTGAAACCAAGCACCAGTCACTGCTTTGGCCGCCTGCGACATGCTGACAAAAGATGAAGTAGAAGAATGAGGGGTTAATCCAATTTGTAGCCCCTTTCCGGCAATAGACGATGTTAAATATTCTGGGCTGCTGTATATATCTGATCTAACATCGAGGGGCCACATGCTTAATAAAGGGATCATATATGGTTGGTATGCCTCTAGCTGAACGAAGGCCCCGGAAGGCTGTAAAACAGGGTTCCCACTAACATCAACGCCGCCGGTTAGCACACTTATTTGATTAGCAACGATGCCATTGTGTATGAAATAATTTGTGTGATTCCAGGGAGGGCTGTATGTGGTGCTGCTGCTTAAAATTTGTAAACTGGCTGAATATTCAGTATTTGGACCTGCGGGGGCACTAAAAAATATATGCTGTTGAATCCCTTGAGAATTTAAAGCCGTCGCAACAGTTCTCAACCGACTTGTGCCATCAGCAGCGGTATCATATACATTTGATGATTCCTGGGTCACTCTCCAAAAACTTCTATGATTCTCTCTATCAAAACCGTTTGTTCCCAAGCCTGTGGTTTCCTCGTAATTCGGTTTATTAAATTTAAAAGACCGATAAGCATTAATACTTTTCGGAAACATTCTTTCAGAATAGATGAAGTTGCTTCCGCCTAAGTCTTTTGCCATATGCAATATTTGATAATACTTCTGGTTATTCCTTGTAAAACCCTCTATAGAGCCGGTGGAAGGGTCTAAAGACCCCATTTTCAAGGCGTTGTTAAGATCTTGATTTTTAAAATACTCCATCTGATTTGCAAGAGTTACTCGAACTTTTGCTGGCCGGCGAAGCTCACCAACAGTAGTGGAATATATAAATGGTTTATACTTAGATATAATGGATGGCTCATAGTATCTCGTTAAATTCGCGTTTGCCGCCGTTGCGTCAACCTTCATATGATCATGGTAAGAAGAACCCGGCGGGCCCGCGTCGTATTTTAACCATTCTTTCGCCGATCGACGTTCAAGCCTCTTAATTGGACTTGGGTCTGCTAAATCAATCGACATTGTGTTGTTGAGGCGAAACTTTCTGGCGACTGGATGATCACCACCCCTGTATTGCCTCCACATAGGGTGCTGATATGGACCATTGCGGTGAAGTAATAGACTATTTAATTGATTTGGTTCTGGGCCGGCTTGAGCTTCAACCAAAGAATTATAATATACAGTTGAGGCCATACTATGGGGGTACCCTAGATCATTTGATGAAGCAGTCAAAGGATCGACTATCAAAGTATTTAGACCTACAAAGTCAACTTTAATGTTTGCAGAGCCAGTTACACTCGCGCTTATAAAATTTAATGATCCGCTTAAAGCCATTTTTTACCTCTTTCCTACCATATAATTAGATTATATCCTAAATTAATGATGCTGTTATCCATCGTGTTTGGTTATCTGTCCTAGGTATCATATGAGAAACAAAAGCGTTGTCATATATTGATGCTGTAACAAGAGTTGCGCCGTCGAAATCCTCAGCCCCAACAGATACTTTCATTCTCTCTACATTATTTCTATGATATTTGTGTCTTGACGCGTCACCAGATATTGTATAGTCTGCCGCTTGTATTGTCCCTGCTGTTTCACTGCCATAAACTCTTGCAGTTGATGTGCTATGGCCGCTCACGCCGAATGCGCCCTGGTGAGCCTGCAATTGTGAGTTGTATACCTGCCTCACACGAAGGTTTCTATAAGGCATCGCGTTATATACAGAGTATGTCTCATGTGCGGGGTCTAAGAAGCCTCGGGACATGACCTCATAACCACCTGGTGAACTAAACCTGTTAACAAATCTTGTTCTATTTCTCGTTGTGCCGGATATATATGTTCTGTCTGGCATCCTGAACTCTTGCTTTCCGACATTCGCCTCATGCTGCACAATACGAAGATCCTCGGCATCGGCGGTGGTCGACATGTCCTTTGCTGCTGTCGAGCCCTTTTGTGTCAGCACTAATGTCGCAACATTTTGATTAACGGTAATTTCGGCGCCGAAGAGGGTGGGATGATTTATTGCTAATCTTATTTGTGTCGCAAAATCAGCCGCGGATGAAAGGCCATTAATTTGCGCGATTGTATAACCAAAGACGGCAAGAAGATCACCAGTGGCGCCTTGGCCACTTGTGTTTGATATATATATCACCTTCTGCGGCGCTGGGTGGGTGGATTCGAGAAGTATAAGCTTGCCATGAAGTTCCGACGCCGTAGATGTCAATACCGTAATTTCTCCGTAAGTATAAACTCTCGGATATGCTCCTGGCATAGACATCGCTGTTGTTTGTTTCAAACTATCAACATTTGTGATAAACCAGGGGTCATTTTGTTCTGACATTACGCTGACATATTCATATCTGTCAAGGTAATTGCCTGCTTTTGTTGGAGATGATCCTGTCATCTGAATATTGCGAATGTTTACGGGGCGTTTTGCGTATTCATCGCGCATTCTGATTGCTGGTGGGCGGTGGACACTATCGTAAGTTGAGGAGAGCAGTTTAAAGGAATCTGACTCGTAAGGGTAATTTTTATATATTGATACCTCTGCAATAGCACAATCACCCAAGTGACCAATCCCTGCTGTGTATAAAAATCTTAGATAAAATCGCTGGCCTCGGAAACTAGCCAAAGTAGTATCCATGCCGTCGGTGGCGGCCGCGAGGGTCCAGTTGTCGGTCGGCCTCCTGTGCTGCTGGCCGGACAGCGCAAAGGCATTGGTTGATGGTGAGCCGGCGGACCATTGAACTAAAATATCCGCAACACCTGTCTCAAAATTTGGATCTTGGGATGCCTGCAATTTTAAAGAACCTATATGTAAGCCGTGCATATGATAATAAAAAGTTATTGCCATATCTGAGTCGCTATCAACCTCTAAGAAATCCAATAGTGGAGTTACCAAAGAAAAAGTCTGTCCGACCTTTGATGGCAGTACTTCACAATAAGCGTAACCGGCGTATCCGCTGCCTAGACCCGTCGCAGGCCCGGTGCCGGCTGATGGGGTCGACCCGCTCACAAAGGACCATGAGTTGTCAGCGCCGATGCCATTTCTCCAAAGATCAGTAGGGCTGGGATCGGGGTTCGGGGGGTATTGGGAGCCATCTGAGGAAGCTGGGGCTATCACACTAACATCCGTCGACGGAATAACAAAATCAATATTATTGCCCGTGGCGATGGTGCTCAGGGCGTAGACTAAATATTCGTTGGCTGTGGATGGGGCTAAGAATTCTTGTATACGCCACCCTTCGGCTCTGGTGCTTAGGCTATCAACTCCTTGATTTAATTTAATATGACGATGCTGAGAGCCTCCCACATATTTTTCAGTAAATGGCCCTTGGAGTGGTATTTCTGCATGTGGCCCGTACTTGTCGTCATGCATGTTAGTAAAATCAATACCACAATTGCTAGACCACAGCGATCTATAGCCGGCGTCGACAGAAGATGAATACATATTAAATGGCAACAATAAACTACTTTTCGCATCGGTATATTGTTTGTCAAACGCACCTTCACCAGATGCCGTGGATCCCGAAATTTCTTCCGCGGTCATTACCAAGGCTTTCATTCTAAATTCTTTTTTATCTAATTCGGGGGGAGTGTCTTGGTCATTGCAAACAGTTTCTTGAATTCTATTGTCAACATCAAGATAGATGAAGTCATCATCACTTGCCCATTTTGTGACACCCTTATAGAACTCATGAATGTTGTTGTTGTCGGGATTTGAGCCGCCTTTGAGAGATAAGGATCTTTTAGATACTAAATCTACTGGTCTCGCGAGACTTCTATTATTATAATAGGTGCCCGCATATTTTACTCCCGCAGGGGTTTTTAATGTTGGACCAGCACCGCTTACTTCGGTTGTAATAAGTTTTAATAATGTTGTTTTTTGTGAATCTATAGTAGAGTCACCAGAAGTTAAAACCCCATCTCTATCTGCTCTTTGTTTCCACCATAAACAGCTTGTGTCTTGGTTGGTATTCTCGGCAGCTGACACAGGGGCATGGCCAAACTTCCAATTATATTTTAATTCCTCAATACCTTTTAGTGAGGCTATGGGATTATGTGGTTTTGTCTCTAATGTTGGGAATTTGGTCCAATACTTGTTTCTCTCAAGAATATGGCTTTCAACCATATTTCTTAATAACTCTACAGCATTAGAAGAAATAGGAATTAGCTGTGCAATCATAATCGACACAGCATCATCAACCCACTTGAAATATTCGATGAATTTCTCTAAATCTAGAGTGTCGTTTTCAATCCTCTCAAAATAAAGTTCACGGAGTTTCTCCATCTTCTTATAATGAGGACGATATCTATTGACCGGTTCACCAACGAGGTTGTTAAAATCAACGATTGTCGCGAATATGCGTAGCATTTCTTCTGAAATGATCTGATACATGCTCTTTTCAACAGATAAAAGATGCTGAACATAAGTTGTGTCCCTCGTGAAGACGACATCATCTTGTTTATTGAGGATTTTGACCATATCGTCGCTATTAACGACTTCTGGTAGTTTCTGTTTGGCAGTTTGCACAAACTCAATATCAACTGCTTGGTCTCTGTAGTTTGAGTCTGTTACGAAAAAGTCGCCGCGGCCAGTATAGTTATAGTTTGTATAAGGAGCAGTCCAATCATCGCCAAATTTAAGCTTTGCGTCAGTAGACCCAGAAGCAACATCAGGTATTTGAAAGCGACCACTGGCGTTTGAACCAGTAACATTGCTCATATCCCAATGAAGAAGCAAGGAAGTTATGGCCGGCTGTCTTCGTGCACCCCCTATCTCAACATTGTCATTGATATTTCCATACGGATGTAACACACCGTAGTTACTGGCGTCTCTTGCGTGGGCTTTGATCGCCTCATTTGGGATATAATCATTCCAAACTCTACAAGATGACACCTTTACATCTGAATACCTCTCAATACTGCCGGTAAAATTAGTTCTTTTTGCGCCGGCAAAGAACCGTTGATGTGCTGGAGAAAAAATATTTACAGCTTGAATAGCCGACATCGTGCCGCTTATTGTAAATTCATTCTGTAGTATATTTGAAATGTAATTTACACCGTATAATTCATATGTATAAGCCGATCCGGAGGGCGACAAGAGACTGCCCGTGTTCTCGGTAAGGTCCCGGTGCATTGGGTCTGGGTTGATATTGCCGTCTTTTGCTCCTTTTGTCGGCGCGATACGAAACGCTAAATTCCATTTTTCATTGTCATAAACGCCCTTGTAGGAGTTTGGTGTGAAAAGTTCATTATCCAGAGTAGTATTACCACCGCCCGAAGATGTCACAACAGCAAATTTTACATTTCTTTTATCGTCGTCTGATTTAATTGCGACAACATTAAAGTGAGCCACATTGGATGCTGCATAAGTTAGGTCTGTATTTGAATTTGCAACACTCTCTACGCCGAAAATAGAAGAAGTTATTGAAGGGAAAGCGCCGTAATTAACATCATTCTTGATGCTCCTCTTTGGAAAAAACACCTCAACTTCGTAAGTCCGTGAAGCGACGCTTCCGGACTGGCTCATAACATCTGTATCTCGGGGTATATAAGACAACGAGTTTGTATCAGTTGAGTCATAATACTGATATGCTGTTGCACCGAAGGCTCCAGTAGTTCCGTCTGAAGCGGTTATACGTGTTGAGTAATCATCAAAATCTAAATATCTTTTTTGCACTGACGTGTTTGTATAATTGTCTTTAAACTCATATACATCGTCATTGGCATATATGTTTAATTTAACTAACTCTTGATCAACACCAAAGCATCGCAAGAAGTTTCTTAACGATTTATATGTTCCTTTTGATTTTTGAATATAAGATAAGTTATTGTAAATGTTCTGATATATAATATTTTTGACTTCGTATAACTTCTTCTCAAATAACTTTCTCTCACCTCTTTCAAGGTATTTCGCCATGGCTGATGCGTGCGCAAATAACTCTGGAGGCTCATAACCCCTGGATGATAATAGCCTATCCGCAAAGGGTAGAGGCTTCTCGTAGCTCGTGTCATCTGGATAATTAATATCTTTTAGTCTCGGAAGTTTCTCAATCTGAAGGTATAGATCGTCAAAATAACTTGCGAGAACTTGAGTCAGTTGTTTAAGATGATTAGATTCTTTTTCATCCTCTTCTAAGATCCAGCCAGGGACAGATTTATAAATTGATACAGCGTTTTCGTGGTCATGAGCGGCGCCAGATAGTTGATATCTTGTTGCAAGAGCAGAAACATCCGGATGGCTTGAATAAATAATAGGATCTTTGAACTCTTTTGTTGCAGCATTTGATAAAACTATAGCAGAGCCAGTGCTTCTTGAGGCACTA